>JAEEGL010137634.1_pt1 | contig 22852 bp, 20 predicted proteins | sample 9134231 | NCBI WGS metagenome assembly JAEEGL01 (sample SAMN16246548, study PRJNA631951) | gut metagenome | biome: gut microbiome; feature: rumen; material: fiber-attached | host: Bos | place: Iran: Karaj | collected 2018-10 | reverse complement strand
TCAGAAACTTCCATATCTTCAAGCTTTCCGTGCTTCTTGAGATACTTCATTCCGATTACAGCCATATCCATCAAGCAGACTGGCTTATCTGTACGGCCGGCATAAAGGTCGGTACGCATGTTGTTGTAGTTTTCAAGTGATTTTTTGAAGAGAGGTGCATAAAGACCATCTTCAATTTTGATATCTTTAAGTTCTGTAAGGAAGGTTGTGTGACGGCAGTGGTCAGACCAGTAAGTATCGAGTACGCGGATTTCTGTTTCTACAGGGTCGCGGCCTTCTGTCTTAAAATAATCCTGAAGGAACTTGATATCAAGGTGGTCCATTGCAAGGCCCATCTTGTTGCGGTAAGCTTCAAGCTCTTCATCATTCATTTTGATAAAGCCGTCTACAACAGGAATGTCTGCAGGCTCTTCTGAATGCATTTTTAAGGTTTCTGGTTTTGTATCGTCTGTAAGACGTGAATCAACCGGGTTTATAAGATAGTTCTGAATCTTTTTGATATCGTCATCAGAAACCTTTCCTTCAAGAATAACGATTTTTGCACAGCGGACAACCGGAGGCTCGCTTAAGGTTTTTACACCCTTAAGACCTGCACGCAAAAGAGAAAGACACTGCTCTGCAGAGTCGGCGCGCTGATCATACTGGCCAGGAAGGTATTCCCAGATTATTTCTTTTCCATCATGAGCAGGAAGCTCGTCTGTAAAAACAAAATCGCTCTGAGGCTCAGAGAAAATGCGTGTAGCAGCAATTTTTGCAACTTCATCACTAACGTTTTCAATGTCGTAGCGGTTAAAATAACGAACTGCAGTAACCCCCGCAATTCCCAAAAATCCATTAATCTGTGCTAAATAGCTCTTAGCCTCGTTTTCAAAGCCCGGGCGGCGTTCAACATATAAACGATACATGCCCTACATTATAACAGAAAATCACTACTTAGAGAATACATCTGCGAATGCGCCTTCGTTGTAGAGTTCGAGGAACTTGTCTACTACTACGGGGTCGAATTGGGTGCCGGCGCAGTTTTTGATTTCCTGGATGATGAAGTCTTCCGGGAGGCGCTTGCGGTATGGGCGGGTTGAGCTCATGGCGTCAAAGGTATCGGCAACTGCAATGATGCGGGCAACCCATGGAATATTCTGGCCTCTTAGACCATCAGGGTAACCTTTACCGTCAAAACGTTCGTGGTGATGATGGGCACCGGCTGCAAGGTCTTCCTGAATCTGAACATCCTTGAGGATTTCATAACCGCGGCCAGGATGACTTTTCATAACGGCAAACTCTTCGTCGGTGAGTTTTCCTGGCTTTTGCAGGATAGCATCAGGAATACCAATTTTTCCAATATCGTGTAAAAGCGCAATGTTATAGAATTTATCTACAGTCTCAGGATTTTCACCAAGCTTCTGCGCAAGCATTTTTGTATATTTTGCAACACGAAGCGAGTGACCGTTTGTATAAGTATCTTTACCGTCGACACAGTTTGCAAAGGCACCAATAATAGCCATATTAAACTTATGTTCTTCTTCTGTCTTTGCTTCAATTTTTTTGATTCGGAATTTAATACCTCTGTTTACAAGGAAACCTATAATACATGCTCCAACAATAATAGTTACAAACCAGAACCAGGCACGCTGCCAGATATAAGGTTGTTTTATTATTGAAAGTACGGCCGGTTCGCTTATAACTCCATCATCATTTTTTGTAAGAACTACAAACTTGTAAGCACCAGGCTTAAGGTTTGTATAAGAAACAGTTCTTGCACTTGACCATTCAGAATACTTGTCTTCAAAGCCTTCGAGCCTGTAACTGAATCTTAAGTTTTCAGAAGAATAATAACTAAGGGCTGTATATTTTATAGAAAGACGCTTACTGTCCGGTTCAAGAACAATTGTATTATTTTTGTACTCATCAGTAAGATCATCAATTGTATAAGTCTGGAAGGTCGGTTTAGGCGAAGCATTTTTCTTGCCCGACTTAAGAGGATCATAAATTGCAAATCCATCTACAAGAGTAAACCACACGCGACCTAAAGAATCTTTTGCAGAAAGAGATGTAGAAGTTACACCACTTGTTATGAGTCCGTCAGAAGCACCATAATATTTAACATTAAGTTTATCTATTTTACCTTCTGCAAGAGCTTCCATCTCTGCATATGGAACAGAGAACACACCTTTGTTTGTTGTCATCCATACTGTCTGAGTATAATCGCAGATCATCTGAAAAACACTGTCTGTACCAAGTCCGTTGCGCGAAGTAAAGTTCACAAAAGAATCTGTTTCTTCTATATATTTTGAAAGACCTGTACCTGTACCAATCCAAATGTTTCCATTGTTTTTTACAATCTTAAAAATAACGTTTCCGGCAAGACCGCCTTCATTTTCGTTTGAAGAATAATGTTTTATAACTTTTTCATCTTTAAGAATTTCAATACCGCCACCATTTGTTCCGGCCCAGATCTGCTGCTTTTCATCTTCATAAAGCCACATGATATAATGATTTTGAAAACCATCATCGCGGGTTAATGTAGTTATATGTCCATCTTCGTGATGAACAATAGTCAGCCCAGAAGTTGTACCAATATAATAGTCGCCAAAGGAAGTTTTAATACATAGTCTGCATTTTTGAGAAATTCCATCATCAGTAGTCCACATTTTTATTGAATCATCCGGATAAACACAAATCTGAGGAATATCTGAATAAGAAGAAATAAGGATTTCGTTATCTTTTGTCATTTCTATATGACGAACACGATATCCTTTAGTCATCTGGGTAACTTTATTTTCTATAAAAACATTATCTTTATAGCATTCAACACCGTTGTCTGTACCAAGCCAGGTAAGATGGCGCATAGTATCTTCGCAAATTGCATTTACACTTGAGTCCATAGAAACAGTAGAAAACTTGGCTGGACTCAATTTTTGAAGTCCCCCGCGATCAAAACCAACCCAGATATTTCCTTCATTGTCTTCAATCATCTGGCAGACAATATCATCTGCAAGACCGTTGCGCTTGTCAAAATATGTAAAGGTGCTGTTGTGAAGAATTGTAATTCCGGCATCCATACCAAACCAGTAATTACCCTTTTTATCCTGAATAATAGTGTTTACTGCTGTCGTTCCATGATGATCATGACCTACATCATAAACAGTTTCTTCACCGTTATGAATTCTTACAACATAGCTTCCGCCCATTCCAAACCAGAAGGCACCTGTATCATCCTGTGTTACAAATCTTACAGCAGGATTCTCAAAAGATTTTATATCTTCGTATCGTTCAAACTTATTGTTTACATATACAAATAAGTCATTTTCAAGACCGGTTGTAACCCACATCCTTCCGGCAGTATCGCAGTACAAGGAACTAACAAGGATTTTTTCCTGTCCAAGTTCTGTAAGCCCTGCCGGGGTTTTTATTTCTTTTTGAGGAGTTATGTAGCAGATTCCACTTGCTGTTCCTAGCCAGATATTATGAGAATTATCTTCGCAAAGAGCATTTACCTTATTATTTGGAAGTCCGTCTTCCATTGTGTATTTTGAAATTGTACCATCAGGAGCAACAGAAGTAACGCCTTCATCATTATGACCAATCCATATAGTATCATCTGATGCCTGAAAGAGCGAACGTGCAGAAGCAAAATCAAACCTTGCATCTGAAGAACGGCAGAAGGTTGTAAACTCTACTCCATCAAAGCGGACAAGACCGTCGTAAGTACCAATCCATATATATCCGGTTTTATCCTGCATAACAGTTGTAATTGTCATGCCGGGAAGTCCGTCCTCTGTAGTCCACTTCTTACTTACATAATCAGAAAGAAAATTCTGATCTGTCTTAACTTGTGTTACTTTCTGAGCAAAAAGGGCCGCAGCCAGGCAAAATAAAAAAAAGGTGCCAATAATTCTCTTAATCATAGTAAAGAAAATTATAGCACCTTTTTACAAAGCAGGCAAATATATTAGGGGATTTCCCCTATGCCTTTTTAGAACTTATATGTTCCAGTTGTTACTGTACCGCCGTTAGAGTAAATGTCAAAGTTGATTGATTTGGTTGCATTTGAAAGCTCCTGGTAGAACTCTGAAACATTCTTTACAGCTTTGCCGTTTACTGCGGTAATAATGTCGCCTTCCTGGAGACGGAGGCTTGCAGCTGGTGATTTAGCTTCTACATTAGATACAACAACACCTTTTATCTTTGTATTGTCAATCTTAAGCTGCTTGCGGGCATCGTCGGTAAGAGGAGCTGCAATAAAGCCAGGCCAGAGCTTGTTGTTCTGTGAATCTACATCCTTTGCGCGGGCTTCGATTTTTACAGTAAGTTCAAGAGTTTTTGTACCACCACGAAGTACCTTAAACTTAGCTGTTGTACCGGCTTCGAGATAACCAACATCACGAACAAGCTGGTTTACAGATTTTACAGTCTTTCCGTTGAGTTCAACAATATAGTCACCTGGTTTAATTCCAGCCTTATAAGCCGGAGAATCCTTAAAGATTTCTGCAGCAAAAGCACCTGACTGCTGACCAACTCCAAGTTCAGCCTTGTAATCATCATTTACTTCGAGCAGAGAAACACCAAGCCATCCGTAAGTAATTTTTCCGTCTTTAATAAAGGCATCAATTGCATTCTTTACATTATTGATTGGAATTGCAAAACCTAATCCCACAGAACCGCCGGAAGAAGAAGCAATCCAGGTATTAATTCCAATTACTTCTCCATAAATATTTACAAGCGGACCACCAGAGTTACCCTGGTTGATAGCTGCATCGGTTTGAATATAATCACTGATTGAAGACATAGAGCTTTCTGAACGACCTGTTGCACTAACAATACCTTGTGTTACAGACTGGCTGTAGCCCAAAGGAGCACCAAACGCAAGACAGATATCGCCGGATTTTACCTTGTCTGAATCTCCAAGTTTTGCAACCGGAAGCGTGTCTTTTGTTTCAAAAGAAATAAGGGCAATATCAATTCGGTCATCTGAACCTACAAGCTTTGCTTCAAAAGAACGTCCATCATTCAGTTTAACCGAAATTTTTGTTGCCTCACCTGCAACGTGATTATTTGTAAGAACATAATAAGTATTACCGGTTTTTCGGACAATTACCCCTGATCCAAGTCCTGAAGATTCATATTCACGGGTTTTTCCATTTGAAGAATCGGAATCACTTCCATTCCCAAAGAACCATTCAAATGGATTTGAACTACCAAATGGAGAAGTATAGGTTTTTGTCTGAGTGATATCAACTTCTACTACAGATGGAAGCAAAGTGTCAGAAACAGATCGGAAGGTTGTTTGAAAAGCCTCGACAATACTGAGAGCCTGTTTTACATCTGAAGATTTAGCGGAACTTTGAGCAAAAAGAGAACCACTGGCAATGAGAAGAATCATTGCTCCAATAATCAGTTTTGTAATTTTTTTCATAGATAGCATCTCCTGTGTGATTTATTATATCTATAAATATAATACCAAAAAATGCAAACGGTAACATTAATGTTTTGTTATAAAACCGATTGTTATTTGTAGTTTAAATCTGTAAGAATTTCGGTATGATCTTCAAAAACTGCAACAGTATGTTCTTCGTGGCAGGAAACTTCACCATCTGCCGTTACTACAGTCCAGCCATCATCCAAAAGCTCTACATCCGGAACTCCAAGATTAATCATTGGTTCAATAGCGAGTACCATTCCAGGTTTAATTCTTGGATTCATTCCTCGGAAAGGAACATTCGGAATACTTGGATCTTCGTGAACATCAAGCCCTACTCCATGACCGCAGTAATCATAAACAACACCATAACCGTTTTTTTCTGCAGCGATTGAATATACAGCCTTAGAAATATCGCCGATTCTGTTTCCGGGAACACAGGCTGCAATTCCGGCACGAAGACATTCTTCTGTAACTTCCTTGAGTTTGCGTACACGAGGAGAAACGTTTCCAACAAGAATTGAATGACAGGTATCGCTTATATAACCGTTTAGGTTAATTCCTACATCAAGACTTACAAGGTCTCCGTCTTTAATTATATGTTTATTAGATGGAAGTCCATGAATAACTTCGTCATTTACACTTATACATACAGCGCCGGGAAAATCCTCCTGATACCAGGCCGGAGTTCCACCATGCGAGATTATAAAATTCTTAAAAAGATTATCGATATCTTTTGTACTCATACCTGCCTTGATTTTTGGAATAAGTTCGTTGAACATGTCGGCAGTAAGATGACAGGCTTTTCTAATACCGTCGATTTCTTCTAAGGTTTTAATTTTAATCATAGTAAGTCTATTCTAACATTTTGCAGGATTCTCGTAAACAGATTTCGGCAGTTACATCGTCGCCAAGCCTGCGGTACTCTTCTCCCATTTTACGAAGAAAGAATGCGTCGTTAGTCTTACCTAAATTTAAATCCAGCGCACGTTCATAAACATCAAGTGCAAGCTCATCACTTATTACACCGTCAATATTTTTTTTGAGGATTGCAAGAGTAAAATCTATAACTTCAGGGAAGAAAATATAAAAATAGCTGTACGAATATTCCATTTTGATAATCTGTTCAAGAAGGATAAAAGCATCGTAGTATTCGGCACGAAGGACAAGCTCTTCGGCAAGGATATAACCGTAATCCATAAAGTCTTCGCGGGTAAAATAATTTTTTAATGTAAAATCTGCATGGTTCATCTGCATGCGTTTAAATTCTTCTACAGCCTCATCTTCTTTATTATGCATGAGTGTATAAAAAATGAGTTTTGCGCGGCTTTCGTTATCTTCTCTTTCAGACAACCACTTGTAATAATCAAACTGATCTGCCTTGCGCACATTTTTTTTCATGCGGACAAAAAAGCCTTCATCAAAAATTGAACGCTGGCGTGCATCTGAAAGGACGCGGTAAGCATGTACAACATCGTTAAATTCTTCATGAGTTTTTGTACTGCCCGAAAGATCCGGGTGGAGATTCTTTACTTTTTCGCGGTAGGCACGCTTAATTTCGGCAAGAGTTGCATCCTGCCGCACACCTAAAACTTTATAAAAATCTTTCATCTAAAACAACTTAAACTGTGCGTCAATGTCATCTGTTGGTTTTACAACAAGGACCGGAATGTTTGAATTTTCTATAATATCGCCCTGGTGGGTTGAATGTACATTTCGCTTAATGAGGCTTTCGCCTTTTTTTGGACTTGTTGCACCAATGATTATGAGGTCTGCATTAAAGTTTTTTGCCGTATCAAGGATTTCTGTTACAACTGAACCATCACGAAGCTCTGTCTGTGTAGTAACTCCTTTTGAAGCTGCAAGTCCGCTGACATATTCCAGATAATTTTGTCCTTCATAGGCAAGATCAACCTTATAGTCGGTCTGTTCATCCTTTGCGAGTATCTGGTTCATTCCAAGATAACGAATTGTTGCCGAGTCTATTACATAAACAAATTTAAGTTCAAGCTCATAATTGCGTGCCATCATAATGCCGTACATTGCGGCACGAATTGAAGCTTCTGAACCGTTGATTGCAACAAGAACTTTTTTCATCAACTGTTTAATGTCTCCTGCTTTTTCTTTAATGCCTTAAGCACGAATACGTTTTCGCGCTCCCTTTCTTCCAAAACTCCCTCTATATATTTTATCGTCTCTGTAGCCTGTGGGATTATCATTTTATCCAGAGCATTAACACGGCGCTGGGTCCGCTTTACCTCTTCGGCAAGACGCCAGACAATTGTTCGGATCGAAGCCATTTGAGCAAGCAATGACAAAAGCTCAAAAAATTTTACGATTACAACGTCGGTATTTGCATAGGTTCCAAGGAAGGAATAAAAAAGTTCTTTTTGAGGAAGAGCAACTTCGATTGTTTCAAATTGCATGCCACCAACAGCTGCAGTTTTTTCTATCATATCAAAATCGTAGTGGATGGCGTGGGCAATTCGTTCAACCTGATCGGCACCATCTAACATGAGCATTCGTTTAAAAGCCGGATAAGCTTCATCAATAGCCTTTTCAATATCCTCTTCCAAAAGCTTTACCTGTTCAACAAGACGCATAAGCTCGCGCACAAGGATTTCGCGTTTTTCTTCCAGAAGTTCATAACCATTGGTAGAAACCGAAAGCTGTTCCTTTATGTTGAGAAGATTAGATTTTGTAGGCGCAACGTTTATGTTCATAGCATTTAATGACAGATTATTTCCTATATTTTTCAATAAGTTCCGGTTTGATACGTGTAAGCTCTTCTACAGGAAGCTCCTGCAAAATACTCCATCCAATTTCAAGCGTTTTTTCTATAGACCTGTCTTCATTTTCTGCCTGAGAAACAAATTCTTCTTCGAATCTTTCTCCAAAACGAAGGTACTGTCTGTCCAGCTCGCTAAGTTCTTCTTCTCCAATAATTGCAGCAAGGTTTCGGATTGTCTTTACCTTTGAATAAGAAGCAAAAAGCTGTGAAGAAACAGAAGCATGGTCTTCGCGGGTCATATCAGGACCAATACCATCCTTCATAAGTCGGCTAAGGCTCATCAAACCTGCAACCGGCGGATAAAAACCTTTTTGAGAAAGCTCGCGTCCAAGAACAATCTGACCTTCTGTAATATAACCTGTAAGATCTGGAATTGGATGCGAAATATCATCATTAGGCATTGTAAGAATAGGAATCTGTGTGATAGAACCTGTAGAACCCTTAATCTTACCTGCTCTTTCATAAAGCTCTGCAAGGTCTGAATACAAGTAACCCGGATAACCCTTACGGCCAGGAACTTCGCCACGAGTTGTAGAAATTTCGCGCAGGGCTTCACAGTAGTTAGTCATATCTGTCATTACTACAAGAACGTGCATATTCTTTTCAAAAGCAAGATATTCTGCGGCAGTCAATGCACAGCGTGGTGTAATAATTCGTTCAATAGAAGGTGCGTCTGCAAGGCTCTGGAACATTACTACATTAGAAAGAACACCAGACTCTTCAAAAGTGTCTACAAAGAATTTTGCAACGTCGTACTTAATACCCATTCCGGCAAAAACCATTACAAATTTTTCATCGCTGTTTAAAAGCTTTGCCTGGCGGATAATTTGAGCTGCAAGCTTGTTATGAGGAAGACCGTTACCACTGAAGATCGGAAGCTTTTGTCCGCGGACAAGAGAGTTCATTCCGTCAATTGCAGAAATTCCTGTCTGAATAAAATCGCGCGGATAAACACGTGCATAAGGATTAATTGGGTTTCCGTTTACATTGCGTTTTTCGGAAGAAACAATTGGTGGATAGCCGTCTACAGGTTCTCCAAGCCCATTGAATACACGACCCAAAAGTCCCTCACCTACACGCAGCTCAAGCGGTTCATCTAAAAATTCAAAGGAAGTTTCATCCAGATCAAGTCCGGTTGTAGAACCAAAAATCTGAACAACTACTGCAGTCTCACTTATATCTACAACCTTTCCTGTACGCTTATTTCCGTTTCGGTCACGCACGCATACAGTCTCATTGTAAAAAACATTCTCTGTGCTTTTAAGTACTATGATTGGACCGTCTACAGAAGTGACGCCTCTATATTCAACACCCTTCATATTTCACACTCCTGTGGTCCCTGAGCCTGTCGAAGGGCCTCACTAAGTACCCCCTTCGACAAGTTCAGGGACCGCGCTTTCTTTTTATCCCCTTCTTGAAGAATAAGCCCGCTCAATTTCACCCAGCTGCTGATCAAGCCGCGTACGGATTTCTTCTATTTTATCTATCTGATCGTTTGTATACTGCATCTTAATTCTTACAAGCTCATCTACAACCGGAAGATTTGTTACGCGAAGTAAAAGAGCTCCATGTTTAACAACAGCATCTGCACGATGATAGTATTCCATAATCAGATCAAGGATAAGAATCTGCTTTTCTATTGAACAGAACTTATCTACATCGTCAAAGGCGTTCTGCTGCAAAAAGCCGTTTTTAATCATTTCGGCAACCTTGAGAACAAGACGCTGCGAAGGAGGAAGAGCATCAGGTCCTATAAGACGGACAATCTGCTCAAGCTTCTGTTCGCTCTTAAGAAGATCCAGAGCATCCTGTCTAAGCTGGTGCCACAAAGGATTCCGTACCTCCCACCAGTCGCGGACTTCGTCTGCATATTCAGAATATGAATCTATCCAGCCGATTGCAGGATAGTGACGGGCGTTTGCAAGCTCACGGTCAAGTGCCCAGAAGCAGCGGATAAATCGTTTTGTATGCTGAGTAACAGGTTCACTAAAATCACCACCCGGAGGAGAAACAGCTCCAATTACAGAAACTGAACCGTTCTGTCCGTTAAAGGTCTGAACACGACCTGCGCGCTCATAAAAGGAAGCAAGGCGGGTTGGAAGATAAGCAGGGAATCCTTCTTCGGCCGGCATTTCTTCCATACGACCGGAAAGTTCACGCAAAGCTTCTGCCCAGCGCGAGGTTGAATCTGCCATGATAGCCACATCCATACCCATATCGCGGTAATATTCAGCAAGAGTTATACCTGAATAAAGCGATACTTCGCGGGCTGCTACCGGCATGTTCGAAGTGTTTGCAATAAGGATTGTTCGCTCCATAATAGAACGTCCGGTACGAGGGTCAATCAATTCCGGGAACTCAGTAAGAACCTCGGTCATTTCGTTTCCGCGTTCACCGCAGCCAATATAAACAATAAGATCTGCATCGCACCACTTGGCAACAGCATGCTGAGTCATTGTTTTACCGGTTCCAAAGCCGCCGGGAATTGCAGCAGTTCCACCCTTACTCAACGGGAAGAAAACATCAATTACACGCTGACCGGTAATCAAAGGTTCAGAAACTCCAAGTTTTGCTTCATAAGGACGAGGCTTACGGACTGCCCAGTAATGAGCAAGATAAATTTCTTCATCAAATTCTGTAACACCAATTACATCATTTATTGTATAGTCACCGCTGCCCTTAAACGAAACAAGTAAGTGGCCACGGATATCCGGTGGAACCATTATTTTATGAGATATAGATTCTGTTTCCTGTACTGTTCCAAGCACAAAACCCGGATGAATTTTTACACCTGATTGAACCTCTGCTTGTGCTTCAAAATGCCAGACTTTTTCTTCATCCAGAGGCTGGGTACGCTGACCAGGCAGCAAAAAGGCACTGTCATCTTCTGTAGATTCTTTATCTGAACCTTTAAATAAAGATTTAAGAGGGCGCTGAATACCATCATAAATATTTCCGACAAGACCCGGTCCTAAACGCAGAGAAAGAGGTCGCTGTGTACATACAACCTTTTCGCCTATGTACATACCGGTATCTTCCTCATAAACCTGAATAGTTGCATTTCCTTTATTCTGACGGATAATTTCTCCAATCAGTTTTTTTTCGCCTACGTCTACTACATCATAAAGTCCGGCACCGTCAAGGCCTGTAGCATAAACAATCGGACCAGAAATGCGGGTAATTTTTCCTTCTATCATTTTGTGCCTCCCGCAAGAGCAGAATCAGTAAAAAGTGCTTTTGTAAGCTCGGCACGGTTCTTGTCCATAATACGAGTGAAAACTTCTGTAAGAGTAAGTCTTAAACGCATGGATTTATCTTCGGCCTCAAGGATAATTCCTTCATTTACATCAAGGCCCATTTCTTCTTCCATTAAAAATCTGCCGAATTCTGTTTTTTGAACTGAAGCAACCTGCAATTTAAATCTGTTCAAAACTGCAGTCTTTGCTTTTTCTACATCAAAGCCATAAACAAAAATATTAAAGCTTTTGCCTTCCAAAGCTTTTGAATCCAGTGCGCAGGAATTAAGCACCAGCTCAAGTCTTTTTTCTTGTGAAAGCTGGGAAAGATATTTATTTACAGCTGTAATAAGTTCCTTTTGAATAAAAGAAACCTGCATTCTCTGTTTTTCCAGAGGGCCCGAAGCATCCAGATCCTTTTGAAGAGCTGTAAGCTTTTTATCGTAAAACTCCTGTTTTTCTATGCGAGCCATCTGCAGGCGTTTTTCTACCCCTGCAAGGATAGAAGCACATTCCTCATCTGCCCGCTTAAGCAAAGCTTCGGCTTTGAGTCTTGCATCCTGACGGATTTCTTTATCTATTATTTCTGTAGAACGTAATTCCTGCATTTATCTACCAATCCTATACATTCACACCAACAGCTTCCCTGATTGCATCCGTTAAGGTCTTCCGGCCTTTCATGTGCCCGTTCAAGCCCGGAACTTCAACAATAAGAGGAAATTTCCCTGTTTTTTGCCATTCTATTTCTTCTTCTTCGATAAGAGCTGCAGCTTCTTCCGTAAGAATTAAAACCCTTGGAATCTGTTCAGCTGGAACCGAAGCAACACCACCCTTTCCCGTAACGCGGTTAAAGGCATCGAGCACCTGCTCGCGTGTATCGGCGGCAACTCCGTCAATACCGGTCATCTTAAAGGCAAGGACAATTTCGCGCTGTCCGATTATAAAGAACTTCATTACAACCTGTTACAAAATCAGAATAAGTACGGCAACAAGCATTCCCCAAAGACAGATACCTTCTGCAAGACCAACGAATGGAAGAGTCTTACCGGAAAGCTCAGGGTTTTCGCTCATTGCGCCCATAGCGCTTGAACCAATTTTTGCAACTGCAATACCACCTGCAATACAGGCAAGTCCAACAGCAATAGCTGCAGCAAGATACTTAATTCCTGCAGAAATTCCTGTGGCACCTTCAGCAGCTCCGGCAGCCGATGCGTCCTGTGCAAAAATTGCAGCGGAAGTACAAGCAAGCACTGTCAAAATAAGAAACAATTTCTTTTTCATATGAAAAACTCCTTATATATTAAAGATTCCCGGTTCAAGAGCGAGAATGACATTTTTTGTCATTGCCGGGCTTGAACCGGCAATCTCATTCGTTAACAAATTTAAAAGGCTTAAATTCCCGGCCCGTCTCGTGGAAGAACTTTGAGAAGAACTCGTAGTATTGAAGCCTTATAACCTGAATTGCTACAATCATTCCTTCAAGTACGATAATAATTGCATTACCAACAATCAGAATGATGATCCCAACAACACTTCCTTCTCCTCCGCACATATTTGTAAGGGTAAGGATAAGGAAGTCTAGAACGGCATGTGAAAGCGCAAAAGCTCCTACACGCACGAAACTTACTGTATTAGAAAGATAGCCAGAAATTACTTCTATGAGCTCAACAAGTCCCGAAATAAAATATGTTCCAAAACCGTTTTCAAGCAAAGGCTTACGGCCTGCAACAAGATTTTCAAAAGGCTCTGCAAAGGCTGCAAAGAACAAAGAAATTCCAATTACTATCCAGTCGTAAACTGCAATCGAATGATGAAATACCACCATACGGATAATCATTACAATTACATACCAGAAGAAAACCGCACCGGCAAGTCCATTCTTTCCAAAAAAGGCTTCGTCAAAACGGCGGCGTCGCAGGTTGTTTACAATATTTAAAAGAAGACCAATAGTATTGATTACAAAACCAATTCCAACTGCAACACCAAATACACCAAACATTGCAATAATAGAAGATGGGTCTGATGAAGGCATCATCTTTAAGATTGGTGCATGCTGAGTTCCAAAAAGTCCTGTTACCCATTCTGAAACCGGCTCAAGGAGAGTTTCGTTAGAAAAGAATTCTCCGGTAAGGAAACCCATGAGCGAGCTTGAAATTCCGATTGCTATAAAGATTGGTGCAAACTTGTTCCAGCCGCCAACCTTAATGACTTTTGCTGCCATAAGAATTCCAAGAAGAAGGAAAACTAATCCCTGGCCAAGGTCTCCAAACATAATTCCAAACAATAATGTAAAGAAAACTGCTACAAATGGAGTTGGATCAATATTTCCGTAAAGCGGAGAACCATAGCTGAATATCATTCGTTCAAAGCTCTTTACAAAACGTCCATGCGTAAGCTTAACCGGCACCTGCTCTTTACCCGAAACAACATCAGGAACCTCAAGCGGTGAAAAAACTCTTATTGCTATGCGGCCTTCTGTAATATTATCGAGTTCCTTCATATATACTTCGGCTTCGGTAAGTGGAATCCAGCCGGTAATTCTGTAAACAAGTTCTGTAGATTCAAGACGACGCTCAATATCCGAAATCTGAACTCCAATTGCAAATACCTTGATAAGATGATGAATTGCAGTCTTGTGAGTTTCTGCAAAATTATTGCGGATCTGCTCAAGCTCCTCCTGTTTTTGAACAGACTTTTTCTTTTGAGCAGAAAGTCCGTCCAGTACCTCCTGTGGAACTCCTTCAAAATCTTCGGGAATTTCAAGAGTAACAAAACCAAGCTTTTTGAGTTCAAGGTCAACTTCGGCACTGTTCTTTTTGGTAGCTGCAACCAGCACATGAGACTTATCATCGCCAAGAGCAACAACAACAGCTCTAAAGCCAAGAGTTTCTTTCATGTTATCAAAGCCGGCAGGATCTATTTTTCCAATGCGCAGTGCAAGGAACGAAAGATTATCAAGTTCAGAAAACGAAACCCTTAAATTTGCAAAAGCAAGAGCTTCGTTATAAGCGTCGGTAGCTTTGGTAACTTCGGCAGCACAAGCTTCGAGCTCGGCTTCCAGGTCATTATACGATTTAAGGATGCGGGTAGCGTCTTCGCGGTCAGTAGAAGTTGGAGCGGCAGTTTCCATTGTAGAAAATTCTTCATCAGAAAGAGGAATATTTAAATTAATAGATGCGTTTCTTAAGCTGTTATAAAAGTTTGCGTCTACATCAAAATCTTTATCATTCTTTTTACTGTTAGTTTTACTTTCTTCCCCAAGCTTATCCTGAAACTGAAAAGATTCTTTTTTACCGATGTACTCAATAACAGGCGCAATATCCTGTTTAAGAACCATCAGCTCAATAAGCCGCATTTCCGCTGTTCTAGCCATTTACTCCTACCGCCTCCATAGCCTCATACGAACCAATATTTAACCTTAAGGCTTCTACCGCAGTCCTTATACAGGTAAGCTCGTATGATTTAATTTTAAACCAGGCTGCAAGTGCAACATCTTCCATCGGATATTCGTGGAAAATATGATTTGCAAAAACCACCTGATGTGATATAAACCGGCGTTCAATCCAAACAGGATCTACGCACCAAAGCCGTCCGGGTTCATATGGATTTAAATACTCTTTGTATTTCCATTTTTCCCAGTCTGCATAATTGTTAATATCAAAATCCAGAATCTTAATTGCAGGCCCCGCAACAGGATCATTTTTATCCGGAGCGTCTGTAACATAAAACAGATTCTGAATTATCTGGTCTTTATCCATTTGGTAATAAAGCTCAAGTCTTAAAGCCCATACAATATTCCTGATTATAAATTCATCAAGAAAAAGCTTTTCATGACCAGTTTTATCATCCCCGTGACAACGTTCAATTGCATTCCAGTTTTCGCGAAGCAGTTGAAGGTCAATTTTAAATTCCACCATCTGCTGCTCTTTTACAGAAGGAACCTGTTTGAGCCATTCAAAATCTGTTCCCGCAGTCATTCTGGCAAGATTTGGCCATGCACCGGCATCTATTGTACTAAAATCTTTTAAATCCCGCAAATGGGGACATTCTGTTTTTTCGGAACAAAGGGCGTCTACTACTTCTTTAAGATTTTCTGCCTCGTAACGTTTGATTTTATCACTCAAAATTAAAGGCGCATTATCATATTGATTAAGAAAAAAAATGTATTGTGAAAGAAAGTTTGAAAAGGCTTTTTCTTCTATTTGATGTGCAAGAATTGCTTCCGGAACAAGAGGAACAGGCTCGTTAAAAAGAAGTCCCCATAAATCTGCCAGAGACTCCTGTTCAAAAAGGAGATGTGTACGATCCTTAATAAATGAGTTGCGTAAAAGTCCTGCAGCCTTTGGATAACTAAAAGCAAGTGCCGTAGCCTTATCCATAAACAAGCCCCCTACTTTCCGAATAAAAGTCCGTTCAGAACCTTATTAAACTCATTGTAATCTTTGGGCTGGTTTTCAAGGTCAGCTTTAAACTGCTCAATACTCTTGTTATGTTCTGATTTTTTTTGTTCAACAGTGTGCTCAAATTCCTTTTGAAGGGCTGCAGCACATTCGTCATATTGTTGTTTGAATTGTGTATTAGATTTGTTTTTGGCTTCTGCAGTCCGGGCGTCCGCTTCTTTTACGGCATCATCAATTAAAGTTGCAGCATCTTTTTCTACACTTATCAGATGCTGAATTACATTTATCTCTTCCTGCATTTAAAACCTCAAAATCTGCCGTCTTAAAAAAACATTTAAAACGGCAGATTTTATAAATTAGTATAGAATACCAGAAAATTACTCGGTAACAGCTTCTTCTGCAGCAGGAGCTTCTTCTACAGCTGCATCTTCCCACCAGTTTCCACCGGCAGCAGCCTTTTCGTCTACAAGCTCTTCTTCTGGAATCGATTTAATTAATTCGTCGGTTTTTGGTTTTCTGTTTACAAGGGCAAGTGCAAGAGTAAGAGCAAAGAAAAGTACTACCAGAACACCTGTAGCTCTTGTAAGAACACTGGCAGAATGTGAACCAAATGCAGCAGTTCCACGACCACCCAAAAGTCCTCCCATTCCGTCTTCATTATCGCTCTGAATAGAAACTAAAAGAACAAGCAGAACGCAGATAATGATAAAGAAAACTAAAAGAACAATACCAACTGTACTCATATATATTTCTCCAAAAAAAATTATTCAAAAGATAGTTAGACTATTTTAATGAAAATTATGGAGTTTGTCTACAGTACACAGATTGGTACAAAGGTTTCGGCCTTCAAAGAAGCACCACCAATCAATCCACCGTCAATATCAGGCTGAGCAAGAAGCTCTGCAGCGTTGGAAGCCTTCATAGATCCACCATACTGGATAATAACTTCATCGGCAACCTTCTGATTGTAAAGCTTTGCAATATAACCGCGGATAAACTTATGGATAGCCTGAGCATCATCCGGAGTAGCAGTTTTACCTGTACCAATAGCCCAAACCGGCTCGTAAGCAATTGTTACATTCTTCATCTGCTCTTCTGTAACACCTGCAAGACCTGCACTAAGCTGGAAAGCACAAACCTGCTCTGCTTCTCCTGCTTCGCGTTCGCTCAAAAGTTCACCAATACAAAGATCTACTTCAAGCCCGCTTGCCAATGCCTTGCGAACCTTTTTGTTGATAAGTTCATCAGATTCACCAATTTCGTGGCGGCGCTCTGAGTGACCAAGAATTACACAGCCACAACCAATATCCTTAAGCATTGCGCAGGAAACTTCACCAGTGTGAGCTCCGTTATCTGTAGCAGCACAATCCTGTGCAGCAAGAATGATGTTTGAACCTTTTACAACCTGTGCTACTGCATCAAGATATACAAAAGGAACTCCTATCATGTATTTGTTAGTTTTACCCTTCAACTGTTCAACAAGGTCCTTAGCCAATGCAACAGCCTCTGCCTTAGTTGTATTCATCTTCCAGTTTCCGGCAATATAATGTGTACGTGCCATTATGTTCTCCTGTTTATAAGTAAATATTGCTTGTATTTTAATGAAAATTCACTGCTTAGTTAAGTACTATATTTGCGAACACGTAAAAATAGGTGTATAATATTCTTAATGGATAATTATTACACTGTTGTTATTATTATCTGTGTTCTCACTATGCTATCACTTACGGTAGATGTTGGCAAAAACACTATTTTAGGTAAGGAAGATATTAAGTGGTTTAGATTCTCCTTTATTGTAGCAGCGATTGGAGCCATCTGTGAATACTTTGGTGTTCTGATGGACAAGGTTCCAAATGATCTGCACCTTTTGCATAAAATAATTACCTTCATAGAATTTTCTATTTCGCCATTTTTAGGTGTTTGTCTTGCACGTTCCTGCGGAATGAAGCGTACTACAAAACCATTGTCCATCATCATGCTGGTAAATGTAATTATTCAAGTTATATCTCTGGAAAACGGAGGAATTTTCTATATTGATTCAAACGGGATTTTTCAGCGAGGAAATGAATACTGGATTTACATGGTTTTCTGTGGTTTAAGCCTTGCATATATACTGTTTGTTTTTGTTTTAATTGGTATAAGGACAAAGCTGCATAATTTTCTTAGTCTTATAATTATAACAATGATAATGATTACAGGGCAGACTGCAAATATTATAGATGGAAACATTCATTCAGGATATCTTTCTATCTGTATTACAGCTGCACTGTTTTATATATTTATTCAGAATATGCTCCGTCATATTATGATGGAAACAATCAATATAGAAAAAGATATTTCTAATCATGACCCGCTTACAAAGGTTCTGAGCCGTATTTCTTATGACAGCGTAATAAAAAAGCTTAACCACGACATTCAGACAACACCACAGACACTTAAGTTTGCAGTCTGTGAATGTGATTTAAATAATCTTAAAATTATTAACGACACCTTTGGACATGACGCTGGTGATGAATATATTATTTCGTGCTCCAAGACAATCTGTGATTACTGTAAGCACAGTCCTGTTTACAGAGTTGGTGGCGATGAATTTGTAATTATCATTCAAAACGAAGATTACGAAAACGTTGAAGCTATTAAACGGGAAATGAATGAATTCTGCGAAAAAGAAATTACAAAGAACAGCACTCTTATTGAAAAAAAATCTTTTGCGGCAGGCTTTGCAATTTTTGACAGCACAAAAGACAAGAACTTTAATTCAGTTATGAAACGCGCCGACATTGAGATGTATCACCAGAAGGCAATTCTTAAAGGCCTTTAGAATTCAACATCTTCATCAAAGAGCGGAGTGCTAAAATATCGTTCTGCTGTATCCGGAAGCACAGTAACAACAGTCTTACCAGGGCCAAGCGCCTTAGCCAGCTCTAAAGCTGCAGCAACATTAGTACCACTGGAAATTCCGCACATAATTCCTTCTTTGCGCGAAAGCTCGCGGCTTGTTCTTATTGCCTGAGAATCTGTTACAATAAAAATATCATCATAAATATCTTTGTTCAAAATTGGCGGAATGAGCCCGTCTCCAATTCCCATTTGAAGATGAGTTCCTACACTACCCCCGCTAAGAATTGCGGCATGAGCCGGTTCAACCGCCCAGATCGTAATATCAGGATTTTTTTCTTTAAGCACTTCGCCAATTCCTGTAAGTGTACCCCCGGTTCCAATTCCAGAGCAAAAGCCATGGATAGGACCATCAACATCTTCAAGAATTTCTACCGCAGTCTGGTTCCGCTGAATCTCCGGGTTAGCAGGATTTTCGAACTGTTGAGGAATAAATACATGAGGATCCATGTGCTGCATATAAAACGCGGCATCAATACATTCCTGAATGCACTTACCAATATCACCGTTATCATGAACTAACTTAACTTCGGCACCATAATGCTTTACAAGCTTACGACGTTCTTCACTAACGCTGTCCGGCATGATAATTATAGTTTTATAACCGCGCACTGCTCCAACAAGAGCAAGACCAATTCCCTGGTTTCCGCTGGTTGGTTCAACAATTACTGTGTTTTTATCTATGAGCCCCTTGCGTTCTGCATCCAAAATCATATTATAAGCAGTACGGGTTTTAATGGAACCACCAACATTAAGGCCTTCAAATTTTACAAGAATACGGGCCATTCCCGGTGTTACCATTTTCTGAAGTTGTATAAGAGGCGTATGACCCATTGCCTCAAGAATATTATTGTAAATCATAATTTTGATATTATAGTGATTCCATCGTATTTAGCCAACACTCAATAAAAGTACCAAGTACATATCCCCGTTTCTTAAGCTGATTAAAGGCATTTACTGCGCGTGAAATATAAATATCACGTTCAAAAACATTTGTACTTAAATTTGCCATTTCATAATTTGCATAGGCATAGTAATAATAAATTCTTAAATTAGTCTTAAGCATATCGGATAATGATTCATATAAAGAAAGAACTTTTTCGGGTTCATAGCACATAGTAAGGTCATGCATATATTGGAAAATTACATCATCAAATATCTCGGAAGTCTGAGGAATAGAATTCAGATAATCAAGATTTGATTCAACAAAATCCAGACGCTCACGGCTGGTAGAATACTCAACCATTAAAACAAGGTGATAGTAAAATAACGCATTCTTATATTCAGGGTTTTCTTCTTCAAGAGCAACAAGTTCTTCAAAAACTTCAGGGCTATTATGTGCTTTGTAAAGTTTTTGAAAAGGAATCATTTTTTGAGCAGTCTCAGACGGAGTATAAACTGCTTCTTCAATAGTCATAGAATGGTTTGGATCTGCGGCGGAACCTGTAAAATTTAACTCTTCAAACGGGATATAGGCACGGGCAGTTTCTATAGCTTTAATCAAATCTATGGTACAGTCGGGACAGGTAGAAGAAAAAACTTCGTTATAACAATAACCCGCAATCCAGTGTGCTATAAAATCTTCAAAGCTTGTGTAATCTCCTTTGATTTTTTCTGCAATCGGTTTTATAAGTTCTACGGCCTCATTTAATGAAATATAACCGGCGCCTATTCCCCAGCGCAGAATTGCAATACGTCTTGCATCAATCCAGGCTTCAAGTCCGTGTTCACCAAGAAGCAGCATTTTATCTTTTACAAAATACATGCGTGAAATTTCTGTAACAGTAAGAGCTTCTTTTGTTCCTATTTCTAAAACTGAAAGCTCCGGATATTTAAGAAGAAGCTTTTTGAGCTTAAGATAAACTGCAGCCTGTTCACCTCTGCCAAGTTCTTCATAACTATTCATTAACTCTTCTTTACCGGTAATTCCCCAGGTGTCTTTTAGGATTTCCTTTCCTGTCCATGACACTTTTGGAAATATAACTCTATTAGAAAGATCCAGATGAAACTGATTGTTGCGCTCTAAAACATTGCTGGAAGCTGCAATTGCAAATTTTTCATACTCTTCTAAAGAATCCCAAAGCAAGCGGTATTCCCTTTCAAAAAAATCGGCTGGAGTTTCCGTTCCTTTTTTATTAAAACGCACAGGCTCAAGGTTTTCATAAAGACTGTCTAAAAAAACAAGCTCACCATAGCTTTCCCGAGCTTCTTTTATGAGTTTTATTCCGTCTGCACCATAACCGCCGCCCGGGAGCTTTGTTAATTCAATCAGCTGGCTGGAATATTCAGAAGGAATATAAACTCCATCCTGAATTTGCATTATGGCAGTTCTGTCTGCAGTAAGGCCTGTAAAATTAATATCCTTTGGAGGAAGTATGTTTACAGCATTTGTCCAGGCAGCAACTTCATCATCTACAGTTTTATAATACTTATAAGAAGAAATTGTAGAAAGCACACAGGTTGCAATAAAATGTCCCGCAAAGTCCTGAATGCTTACATAATCCGAAAGAGCTTTTTGAATAAGAGGTTGTGCATATTCTTCCAGTTCTGATTTGGAAATAAGAGAGGCGGCAAAACCAAGTCTTAAAAGCAGGAGCGACTTTGAAATATCATAGGCTTCAAAACCATGCACGCCTACTTTTGAACGGATGTCATATATATAAAACAGATAACCCGCATTGGTTCTTCCATATTCCTGTTCAATAGAAATCTGCGCCGGAGTTTTTTGCAGATTAGTATCAATAAGTTTAGTACCGGCAGCAAAAACTGCAGAATAACCATTTTCAAAACCGGCTTTTACTTCTTTGATAAGCTCAAATTTACTGTCAATTTTCCATTCACGCTTAAGAATATCCTTTGAAAGGGCATAATTAAAATCTGAATAATCAATATCGTATTCTTCCATCCAGCAGGCTGTGAGCAAAGCGATATCTTTTTCTAAAACAGAAAGCTTTTTCCAGTCGGCACGTAAAAGCTTTGGAGCGGCACTTAGTACAGAGCAAAAAAGGATTGTTAAAAGCAAAAGAAGTTTTTTCTTCATGACAGTTTTAATTCATCCTCTTGAGCCAGGATTTTACAAGCTCGCTCAGCTTATAATCATATTTTTGCAAAATCTCAAAAGCATATTTTGCATTCTTTCTATAAAAATCCAGCTCTTCCTGTGTCTCACAATAAGAAAGCATAAGATAATTTGCATATGCGTACTGATAGTAATAATGAATATTTGTCTGAAGATAATCAGGAATGCCTGCAACAAGCTGTAAAGCAGCATAAGGCTGGAAAGTATTATTTAATGCACATAAATAATAGTACATTACAGTAAAATATATGTTTCCATCTTTTGGCAAAGCTTCTATGTAATCAAGATTTGAAGAAATATAATCTATGACCTCGCTTTCTCCGGCAAACTCAATAAGAAGGCTTAAGTGCCAGGTAAAAAACAATGACTTATATTCCTTAAACTCCCCTTCTTCTAAAACACAAAGCTGGTTAAGAATTGTTTCATTTTGCTCCTGATTATAAAGGCTCAAAACCTTTTCCCATTCTTTTGATTCCGGCTGTTCAGTTCCGGCGCGTGAATCTTTGACATAGTATAGTTTTGATATTTCTGAAACTGAAAGACTTTCTTTAACTGCAATATCAAGTACACAAAGATCTTCATACTTATCTAAAAGCTCTTCAAAAGGCTGGTAATCATTCTGTTCGCTATCCTGAGCAAAAAAATTTGCGGCAAAAAATAAAACACATATCAGGACAAGAATTTTTTTCATAAAGGAATTATAGCATATTCTAAAATAAAAAAAAGCCTGTGCACACGGCACAGGCTTTATTATCAGCTGCTTATTTTATTTTGTAGCTAAGATTGCAATACCAGGAAGAGTTTTTCCTTCAAGGAATTCGAGGGAAGCTCCACCACCAGTAGATACGTGGCTCATCTTGTCTGCAAGGTTGAACTTGTTTACAGCAGCAACAGAGTCACCACCACCAACTACAGTCATAGCACCCTTAGATGTTGCTTCTGCAACGAGGCGGGCTACAGCTTCAGTTCCCTTTGCAAAGTTTTCAAACTCGAATACTCCAACAGGTCCGTTCCATACGATAGACTTAGAAG
>JAEEGL010040091.1_pt1 | contig 22852 bp, 18 predicted proteins | sample 9134231 | NCBI WGS metagenome assembly JAEEGL01 (sample SAMN16246548, study PRJNA631951) | gut metagenome | biome: gut microbiome; feature: rumen; material: fiber-attached | host: Bos | place: Iran: Karaj | collected 2018-10 | reverse complement strand
GATGTTAAGGATGGCATCGCCATTAAGTATATCGGTACTGCTACTGAAATCACCGCCGATATGTTTACTGATGAAAAAATCACCACTATTGGTGCCTCCTGCTTCAATGGCAAAAATATCACCAAGGTTACGATGCCTAATTCCGTTAAGTCCATCCAGGCCGGCGCGTTCGCAGAATGCCGCCTCCTGACCGAAGTCACCCTTTCCTCATCCATTACATCCATTCCGAACAACTGCTTCAGCAATGCCACCTCTCTGAAGACCATCGCGATCCCTTCAGGCGTGACCAGCATTGGCCAGTTTGCTTTCCGCAACTGCGTATCCCTGAAGGCTGTGGAAGGCACCGCTACCGTCAAAACCAAGTACAGCGATACCTATAAGCCCGTAACAGGCAATGTCACCTCCGTGGGAACAGACGCTTTTGCCAACTGCCCCCAGGTAGTCATCTCCTGCTTCAAGGGTTCTCCGCTGGAAGAATATGCCATCGCCAATTCCGTAAAGTATGAATCCCTGGATCCCGTCATCGACAAGATCACAGTCCGGAATCCTCCGGAATACACCATGGTTTACGACAAGGCTTCCACCAACACCCTGGCTGTCTCCTTCACCGTCTCTCCCGCGATCGCCGCGACCACGGAACTCGCATGGAGCAGCAGTGATACTTCCATTGCTGAAGTCACCCAGGAGGGTGTTGTAACTCCGAAGAAGGCCGGCGTCATCACTGTCACCGTCGCCAGTGCGAACACCATCGACGGGCTCACCACTCCCCAGGCATCTGTTAAGATCGTCATCCTGGACAGCGCCAAGACCTGGCAGCAGTGGCCCGCTGATACCGGCAGCCGGTATTACTGCACTTCCGCCACCACCTTTGCAACCGGCTGGCAGCAGATCGGCGGCAAATGGTATTACTTCGAGCCCACCCTTGGTAAAGCCCTGACCGGCTGGCTGAAGATCAACGGTGTATGGTATTACACAAATGCTTCCGGCGCTATGCTCACCGGCTGGCAGAAGATCGATGAGAAATGGTACTATTTCAACGGCTCCGGCGCTCTGTTCTCCGGATGGCTGAGTTATAACAACCAGTGGTATTACCTCGATCCCCAGAACGGCAGCGCTATGGTTACCGGCGCCAAGACCATCAACGGTGTAAACTACATCTTCCGCGATGATGGTTCCCTGACCGAATCCGGCTGGTTCAAAGACGGCGGCAAGTGGTACTACCTCAATGACAAGAAAGTCATTCAGAAAGGCTGGATCAAAGACGGCGGCAAGTGGTATTACCTGAGCCCGGTTGACGGCGCCATGCTCACCGGCTGGCAGCAGGTTAACGGTGTATGGTATTACATGAATGCTTCGGGTGCCATGATGACCGGCTGGCAGAAACTCGAAGGCGGCAAGTGGTATTACCTCAACAAGACCACGGGCGCCATGATGACCGGCTGGCTGAAGCTCAACAAGACCTGGTACTATCTCCACTCTGATGGTTCGATGGCAATCGGCTGGTTGCAGGTTAACGGCGTATGGTACTACTTTGACGCTTCCGGCGCCATGGTTACCGGCACCCAGACAATCAACGGCACCAAGTACACCTTCAACAAGAACGGTGCCTGGATCAAATAATTTCCTGTAAATGAACACAAACGGCTCTCCTGAAAAGGAGAGCCGTTTTTCAAACCTGTAAACAAACAATACATCATTCTTTGATTGTATGAAGTACATCATTCCCTTGAAATGTATCGTCACCGGATTCATTCTCAAGGTATCCGGCCCTCATCGCCATAGAAAAGGGTATCATTCCAGGAATTCCCTTTCCCGGAATGATACCCTTTTCCAGTTCTGTCATCTGTCTGTCATTTACTTATAAAGCCCATGCTACTATACTGGGTAAATGTATTTGATTCGTTGCAGATCTCAGCTGTAAAGGGACATTACGCCGCTCAGAACCGCGGCAAAATTCACATATCCGATCACTGTAAACAGGATTCCGTTATACACGGTCCGGTTCGTCTCATTCCTAATCCGGCCGGATCCCAGCAGCATCATTGCCGGATATACCACCGGCAGCACATACCTGTACTGGAATCCTTCTATACCATACGCACCGACTTTAGTAAATACAACATACATCGAAGTGCCCACCAGGCAAGCAATCCCGAACAACAGGAACTGGAAGAATCCCCTCATCCTTACACGCCGCCCCAGTTCCCTGTCTGCATCACTCTTGTCTGTAAAGGCTACAACCGCTAGCAGAATAAGATACAGATACTGATTTGGCATTTTTCCCAGGTAAGCATAGTAAGTCAGGAAACCGTCTGCGTATTCCGGTCCTATAACTGTCCACAGGCTCCGCAGCAGCACTCCCGTATAATACAGCGGATTGGCAAAAATGAACTGCATCTGTCGTCCCGCATCCACGTCCGAGCCTCCGCGGGTATCTGTGGCGCCGGTGGCGTTTCCGCCCAGGAAAGGACTTGCCACGTCATACATTACATACAGCATAACAATGGCTGCCGCGCACAGGAATATCCTGCGCCATGTACGGTTTTCGAACTTGTCCTTTGGCAGGAACATGGGGATCAGGAATACCGGGAAATAGACACCCTTTGTATAGCTTCCCAGGAACAGGGCTCCCAGAATCACGCAGGCGTTGAACGCCGTCAGTTTCTTTTCCGGCTCCTGCCATTCCGCAAAACAGTAACTCAACCCCAGTGCCAGGAACCCGGTCACTCCCGGATCATAACTGTAGTTGGATGCCAGGAAAACGCATTCCGGAATCAACAGCACAGCCGCCAGTATCATCTTGCCGGATTTCAGTCTTCGGATGGCAAAATATCCGACAATCGCGTAAGCCAGCAGATTGAACAGTCGTCCCATCTCCCACATCCGATGGAAAGGAAATCCCAGTACCCTCGCGGCATATAGTCCGATACCGGAGAAGAGGCTCCAGAAGTTTTTCGGAGCTGGCATACCCTGCGACAGGTTCACCACGCCCTGCCGGTACAGTTCATCCTGCTGCTTATGCCATCCATCCAGGCTGTTCAGGTCATATTTCCTTTCCGCCCAGGCTGTAAGCACCACATTTTCCTGCTCTGTCAGCCGGGTTTGGCCCAGATAGGAATACTTGTTGGCACTCATGTAGTGGAATCCGTCATCCCAGCTGATCGTTGTCGTGTCCGGTTCAAACACGGCCAGCTGAACGCCGATCAGGATACACAAAATCAGGAAGAATACTTCCGGCTTGCTCCCCAGGGTTTTGCGGAAACACACCATGCATCCGACTGCCGTTGCTGCCAGCAGGCAGAATACATTCAGCACCCAGTTAAACTTTTCATACCAGTATATTACATACATTCGGACCCCGACGTAGCAGAGCGCACCTGCTGCAAAAAACAGCACAACATTCAGCAGCGTCTTCTTTGGGTTTTCACTGATACCATCTTTAGCCTGCTGCACATACCCTTTAAACCGTTTCCATCCATGAATCCCGAAAAGGAACATGGCCGCCGCGAACAACATCACAGCCAGCATAGCGATCCGCTTCAGCGAAAATCTTTCATTCACCGCAACCCGTTCATACTCTCCACGGGAGGTTTTGATCTCCTTTACCCGAAGACTGCCTTTCAAAATCAGTCCGATCTTTCCGTATGAGTCCTCATCAAACGTGAAGTCCACTCTCTCCATGCCTGTGGTATATTGCAGCTCATAGGAGTTTTCTTCCTCAGAAAGAATCCAGTCTGCCGGGGCATACATCACCCTGATGCTTCCCTCAGTCTGTGCGGGATCGAAAAACATAGTTACCCGGTTAAAACTGCCTGACTCCTGAAGCTCAAAGCAAATTTCTCCCGTGTCTTCCACGGTAATCTTTCCGTCCTCCAGCGTGCAGTTTAACAGATATGCATCCTCAAATGGCAGGATGACTTCATTCTCGGAGGATTTTTCCTGGTACGCATAGCTCTTCGGCTGGGTCAGGAGCTGAAGTGCCTCCAGTCCCGCGGCCAGCAAAAGTGCTGCAATCCCACAGATGAGCACCTTTTTCCACCATGTCCGGATAAAACCTGCCGCTTTACCGGAAATCTGTTTCATATTTTTCTCCTCCCGTTATCCCGCTGTTTTTTGAGTCGGATCCGGTAGTCTGCATAATCCAGGGACAGATTCGGATTATAATATGGATCCGTCTGCGCCAGCACATCCGCCCATTTCTGCCTGAATCGCGCCGCGTCATTCAGATAATGATCTGTTCCTCTTCCGTAATCCACATATTGCTGCCGGGCACTCCCGCCTTCCGCACACGCAAAAGGCGTATAAACATTTACGCGACCTTTCTGCGTTAGCCTCAGGCACAAATCCACATCAAACAAGGTTTCTGTATATTGTTCATCCAGTCCGCCGGCTTCATCCAGTTTTTCCCGGGAAACCATCATAAATTCCGCCGATACAGCCGATACGTCCTCAACAATTGCCAGCTGGCCGAAATATCCGGCGCTGTTCGCGTCCACACGGAAATGGGACCGGCCGACAGTTCGTCTGGATCCGAGTCCGGTTATCAGGCCTGCATGCCGCACCGTCCCGTCATTGAACTGAACCTTCCCGCCGACAGCTCCGATCCGCTCTTCCTGTGCCAGCATCAGCATCTCCCGAAGCCAGTCATCATTCTTTATCGCCACTTCACCGTGCAGGAACACCAGATAATCTGCCTTTGACCGACTTACAGCCTCATTCAGCTGCTGCGGAAGATTCTTGCCTTCCTTCTTTCCCGCAACAGAGACTGTCAAATTCTGATAAGCGGTTTTTTTCAGCAGCGCTTCTGCACTGCCTCTCAGAATACTTTCGTCTTTTGCCGTTCCCGCCGCATAGATAATCACTTCAACCGGCGGCTCTCCCCTGACCGGCCGGTCCACATGATACATTGTCGGATATACGTCCGTACTGGTTACTCTTGCGTCGATTTTTTCCTTTCCCCGCAGGAAATCCCGTACCGCCCGCTGCCCGGCCTCAATAGCATAGGTCTTGGTTCCGATATCGGAAGCTGTGGAGGATTCATGACTTCTCCAGTAATACAGGATTTTCGGAATATGGACAATCTTTTCCGCACAGCCGGTCAGTCTCAAAATGATGTCATGATCCTGGCTGCCGTCGCATTCTTTCCGGAACGAACCCGCCTTCTCCAGCAGACTTCTGCTGAATGTGCTCAGATGGCAGATATAGTTGTTGCTCATCAGATTATCATAGGAAAAATCCGGTTTAAAATGTGTCGCGATAATTTTCTTTCGGTCGGGCGACCTGAAAACCAGTTCATCTGTATAAATAAAATCCGCCTGCTGATCGCATATGGACTTCATTACTTCATACAATGCCGCCGGATGAAGCAGGTCGTCATGATCAAAAAGAGCCAGATAGTCTCCGGTGGCCATATCAATACAGACATTCGTATTTTCAGATATTCCCCTGTTTTCCTTCAGTTTCCGGTATACGATCCGTGAATCTTCCCGGCTACGCTCCAGGCAGTATTCACCCACCTCCGGATGTGCGTCATCACTTCCGTCCGCCAGGCACAATTCCCATCCCGGATAGGTCTGCTCCTGGACGGAAAGGATCATCTCCCTCAGGAACTGGAGCGGTGTATTGTACAGCGGCACAAGAATGCTGAAACGGTGTTCCTCCGGAAATACCGTTTCATGCTGACTTTGTCTTTCCGCGGCACTCAGCTCCAATGACGCCGCCAGATTCCGTTCTGCCAGCTTTCTGCCCACCTTAAACCGTACTCTTGCCCACAGTTTTCCAGCTCCTGAAGCCCGCCAGATTTTTAGCCATGGTTTCCAAAAAAACACAAAAGCTTTTCGTGCCGGCTTAACTTTTTCCCACAGCGCGGGATGTGCCTCCTTGTAAGCCAGAATCTGCTCATGTTCAAAAAAACGAAATGGATTTTTCATGCCGGAACAGTATCCTCCTCTGTCCATTCATACCACAAATAGGCCAGCCGCTGCTCCGGTGTATAATCCCCGGTTTCCGGTGCGGAAATCCTTCTGAATCCGTTTTTATCATAAAAACGAACGGCCCGCCGATTTTCAGGATCCACACACCAGTAGATTCTTTTCAGTTTCAATTCCCTGATCCCGTAATCAAGGATTGCCCGCATGGCTTCAATCGCGTATCCCGTGCCCATCGTACATTTCCGTACGGTAATGGCAAATTCCGCCTGCCCGTCCCGGATATGTTTCAGGCTCACCGTTCCCAGATAAGTATCATTTCCTTCCTGTGTAATTGCCAGATGAAGATCCTCGCTGCTTTCCTGCGCTGCAGCGATAAAAGCAAGACAGTCATCCAACGTCTTGCCTGCAAAATTTGTCTGAAGTTTTTCCACAACAGAAGGGTCATGCATCCATTCCAGCATCAGCGGAGCGTCTTCCGGTTTCAGGCTTCGCAGTTTCACTTTCACTACTCCTCCGCTTATTCTTTTTCGTTCTCTTTGTTTTCATTGTCCCGGATATACGCCAGGAACTCATCATAATTCCGTATATAATCCGCTTCATCATACAGTTCTGAAGCAAGCACCATCAACACCGCGTCCGGTGAAAAATCAAACATTTCCCGCCACATGGCATTCGAAACATACAGCCCCTCATATGGCTTTTCCAGCGGAATGACCTTCTTTTCCTTTCCGTTATCCAGCCGAATCTTGCAGCTCCCGTGAATACAGATCAGGATCTGCTCCAGGCTTTTATGGGCATGGTATCCCCGCGTCACACCGGCGCCTGTATCATACATATAATATACTCTTTTAATCCTGAAAGGAATATCCTTCATCTCTTCCAGCGCCACCAGCTGACCGCGGTCATCCCCGTGAGGCTGAAACACATATTTCACAACCTGCATACCGTATCTTTCCTTTCAATCATAAGCATTGATTCTTCTGAAGCATAGCACAAACGTCCGGGAAAAACAAACTTGTTCATCGGGGTGCAGACTGTTCTATGACCGTCTTTGATCGTAGTCATTTCTGAGTTCATCCAGAATGCAGGCTGCGGCTGAACCTTCCGGTTTCAGCATCCGCGCAACCTTCGCCCGCATCTCTTTTTTCGGATCATCTCCCGCCCTCAGCTGTTCCACAGTCCTGACAATATCCTCAAAGTTTTCCACTTTATACAGGCACTCATGCAGTTCCGGCGTAAAGAAATACTGGTCACTAGGTGAAGTACAGTAAATAATTGGCTTCCCGGTAAAAAGGTAATCGATCATCACGGCTGAAATATCCGTTATCAGGCAGTCTGAAGAAAAGAAAGTATCGTAGTATTCCGTTGTCCGGTCAACCGCTGCGTTTATGCATGCAGTATATCTGTTCAGATACGTCTCCAGCTCCTCCTCGGTCATCAGTCCGGCTGAAACATAGTTTGCGAGTGCCAGCGGATGCGGTCTGAACACCAGGTCAACTGAGGTATCTTTCTCCGCCCATCCTATCATCTGATCTTTATAATCAAAGAAATGGCTTCCGCCCAGTTTGGGATCTGTTGTCCACCTCGGCGTCCAGATCATCCTGAAAACGCCTTCTTTGCGCGGACGGGGCCACAGGGGGCTTTCATCGCCGCCGGGAGCAATCAGGTCATACTGAGGATATCCGCAAAAGAAGGCTTTCTGATCCCCGCTCCGGATTGTCTTCGCCAGCTTTTTGTTCACATAGTCCAAAGTGCCCTGCTTCTCGCAGAAAATCATGGAAACATTCCTGATAAAGTGCGTATTGTATTCCAGCTGTTCTATTTCCGGTCTCCTCGTTACAAGGAAACTGTATGTAATATAACACACCTTTGCAAACCGGCGGATGGTGCTTGCCCGGTATGCCTTCGGCAGATAGGTTTCAAACGGACGAAGAGAAAACACATAGTCCAGATTCAGTTTTTCAAGATCAAGCCATTCACCGGTTTCCGGGTTATACGTTCTGACTGCCTCGTCGCCGAATATCTTCTCCCCGAATGAATAGATCCTCTGCCATTTCACTTTTTTCAGTTTGATATAATACGCCGTTTCAATTTCAGGCACCAGCAGAACCACCGGTTCAAAACGCCCATTCGCACGGGCCGCTTCCCATACAGAACGTATCACAGACCAGTTTTCCGGTAATTGCAGCAGGAATCCAACCCGGATACGTTCCCGGGCCGGTCTGGATTCAATCTTTCTCCGGCTTCTACGGAAAGAAGGTATATTCAGCTTATAAATCAGCGTTCCTTTTTCAAACACGGTACTTTTTATACCGCCCAGAATTCTCTGAATGATTCCCCGGCTGTCTCCCATAATCACACCTTCCCTCTTAACCGGTTCCGGATCACAATAATCAGAATTGCAGCCAGAATCATGTCCAGCAGGAGAATCGAAATAATCGATGACAGGATCGCGCCGGTCATCTCGTATTGCCGGACCATCACAGGGGCCAGGATAAACACGGTCAGTGCTGCTGCAGCATATCCGATCAGCAGCCACTTCTGGCTTCTTGTCAGCGCAATCATATAATAGGTGAAAATATTGATCGCGTTCAGTCCGCCGTATACCATTACCAGCATCAGGATCGGTTTTTCCTGCTGCAGATCTACCTTGTACAGCATATTCAGGATCGGAATTCCCAGCAGCCACGCGCCCAGCATGCCCGCTATCGTCAGCAGGCAAATCCCGCCCGTCATTTTCAGGATATTGCTTCTGAACTGCTGCGTTTCTCCGTCGTTCCATAGCCGGGCCATGGGCGTCATCATCGGCCGCAAAATAAACTGACTGAACAGATTGATCACAAATGCCGGCATAAACAGGATACTGTATCTGTTCTGGATTACGTCTGTACAATAAGTATCAATCGCGTACTTCGGCGCATTGCTGATATACAGCATCACAAATACAGAAACAAACAGCGGAAAACACGAAATCAGGATTTCCTTCGTATGCGAGAAATCCGGACGGATTTCCGCGTCCGGGAACTTTTTCCAGTAATGCCTGTTCAGCGTCATCAGCGCAACCAGGCCCACGATCAGCATGGCAATACAGGCATATTCCAGTCTGTGGGTAGCCAGCAGTGTTCCGATAAAGACAGCCAGTGTCAGGCTCACACGGAAAACGCTCAGTTTTCCCGAATACTCAATCCGATCATGCTGCTGATACATGGCTGTAAATGCATCCAGTAATGCTTCGATCGTTTTGTACAGGCAGACATACATCACTACGCTCTTTTTCAGCGGATCTGCGTCCATTGTCAATGCGTAAATCAGGCAGACAATGATCATCAGCACGCAGGAAACCGACCGCAGGGATAAATAAGCCGAGAATGGATATTTCTGCTTTACGTCGGTAGACTGAATCGGCCGGACCTCCAGTGTACCGATATAGTACATCAGCTGTGAATGGGAAAAGGCAAGTGTGAAAATACCCCCGGCTGTCTCACCCATAATCCGGTTCACCGCAATCAGCAGGATAAAGGACAGCGCAGATTCAAATACGCTGCCAATCATATTCCATGTAAAATTAGCTTTCATGCGCTTACTTTGTTCCATTCCGCGCCTCGTTTTTCTTTTTCATCCGGTAGTTCCCATAATCAATATAAGCAAAGAATGCCCCGTGTTTCAGCCATGCGGCAACCTTCTGCCGGACGGTATATTTTTTCCACTTTGCCCGGTCTGTATAGGCATTCAGTCCTGCGCGTTTTATTGTATTGTAAACCGGCTGCAGCACACCGTATCGTTTGTCATTCGAAAAAATCCATTCATTATATATGGCATACATGTCCTTCATGAATGCCTCGCTGTAGAAGCCTGCACTGGAAACACCCGACAGACGGTAATTTACCAGTATATCGTCCATAAAGGTAAACTGTACGCCTTCCGTGCATAAGTGAATCCAATATGGATAGTCTTCTATTAACCGGGCTGTTTCCGGATAATAGCCGTATTTCTCAAATAATTCCCTTTTTGCAAACCATGCCGGTGCCGGCAGGAAATTCCTCACAAACAGCCGGTCCCGGATCTGAAGCGGTGTCATTCTTTTCAGGGGTTCATAATCATCCGCACAGGAAGCCAGGTTCCTGATAATCTTTCCGTCATCATCCACTCCCTGCAGTTTGGAAAAGCAGATCAGGCTCCCGCTTCCCTCCAGGAAATCCACATACCTTCTCAATGCACCGGGGGTTGCCAGGGTATCATCCGCACCCAGATTCTTGATATATTTCCCCTTCGCAAGCCGCAGCGCACTGTTGGCATTCCGGACTGTCCCCTGGTTTTCTTCAAGATGGTTATAAACCACCCGTATGATATTCTCTGTCCGGTGCGCATCCACATATGCCTTGACAGTTGCAATTTCTTCTTCGTAATTGTTTGATCCGTCATCCGAGATGATAACTTCAATCTGTGGATAGTCCTGTTCAAAAACGCTCTGCAGTGTCCGTGTGATCCCCTCAAAATGCCTGTACACAAGGATAATAAATGAAATCAATGCTTCCTGTGTTTTAGTCTCCTGTTCCTTCATCCGTTTCTTCCCCATCCCTGTCTATCGCGTATGTCTGTGTCAGATAAGTCATTTTTGCCTCTGTCTGGGCTGTTTTCTGATCCTGCAGGAAAACTTTGATCACAAGCAGGAAAATAATAACAAGATAAACCAGGTTCACTGTGCTCTGTACTCCTAACAGTCCTGCAAACCAGTCGGCAATCCCCGGAAACAGACCCAGGAGCACAAGAATACCTGAAAAGAAAATCCAGAAAAGCGAATTTTCCGTTTTCATTTTGCTCTTTCGGATTTTACGCAGCACATATGCGCAGCTCAATACTGATCCGATGATCAGAAAAACCCTCATACCTGTTGTCATACTGTTTCACTCCGTTTCCTCACCCATTGGATGAACAGAATGTTCATGCACATCAGCGTCATATACCGGATGGATCTGCCCATGCTCAGATAGCTTTCACCAGTCTCCCGTTCCCTGACTGTCACTTGCGTCTCTTCCACTTGCGCACCACAGCGTAACAGATAAGCCACCGTATCCGGTTCGGGACTGTAGTTGACGCCGTAAGCCAGCTCTCTGATCAGTTTCCGGTTGTATAGCCGCATACCGGATGTGGGATCTGTCAGTTTTTTTCCGGTTGTCAGCCGAATAGCAGCTTCAATGATTGTATTCCCGATCATTCGCAGCGTCTTCGGCTTCTTTTCCGACACAAACCGGGATCCGATTACCAGATCCGCACCCTTCTCCTCCATAATCTGAACCATTTCCGGAATATAGGCCGGGTCATGCTGCCCGTCAGCGTCAATCTGGATTGCAGCGTCATAACCCTTTTCAAAACCATACCGCATTCCTGTCTGGAATGCACCGGTCAGGCCAAGGTTCACTGGCAGATCCAGCATCCTGAAACCATGCTCCCGGCATATTCCGGCAGTATTGTCTTTGGATCCGTCATTGACGATGATGTAATCAAACTGCGGAACCTTCTCCTGCAGTTCTTCGATCACCTTCACGATGCTTTCTGCTTCGTTATACGCCGGAACGATAATCAACAGCTTCATTCCTTCAGCGTCCTCCCTTGATTGTGGATTTCCAGTATTTGTTCATGGGATATATCCGTAAAGGATAATACGGCAGCGTCCATTACCCCTTTACGCATTTCCGGCGGCGGCAGTTTCATGTAGTCGGCATATCTGATCCTGAGATACGCGTCATAATCCTTTATCGCCATGAACTTCATACCCTCAAAATCAAGCTCCGTATATTCATCAAACAGTTTCCGCGGAAATCCATACGGGCAGTTTCTGATCGGCCACATTAGAAAAAGCACATTTTCTGTCAGTGCGGCGTCCGTCTTTCTCGTAATTCTGTCCTTGATCCGATGTACCGTCCGGTTCGGAATCAGGTACAGAAAACTGTACCATAACCGCATCAGCGGATTCTTCTCATTAGTTCTTCCCAAAGCCGAATAAAGTGTTTTTCGAATACAAAACATTTCCCGGACATATCTTTTCTGCTGTTTCGGCCCATCAGGTATGTTCTGTACATCAAACACGTCAATGCAGATCCCTGTCCTCTGCTTCAGCTTCTCCTGTCCGGCTTTGATATATTCAGTTCCCAGCCTGCGCAATTTTCCGTATCCCCAGCGGTATTCCGGATCCGTCCGATGATCCTGAAAAAAGAATCTGCCCCTATCGAGATCGTTTTTGCACGCTTTATAAAACTTTTCATACTCCTCATGCAAAAACATCACATCCAGGTCGTCATCCCACGGAATAAACCCATGATGTCTGACAGCCCCCAGCAATGTACCGGCGTCCAGGGAATATCGGATCCCGTTCTTCCGGCAGATTCGGTCCACTTCAACCAGCATTTCCAACTCAATCAGCTGGAGCTTCCTCAGCTCATCTTTTGAAAGATCAATCACTGTCTTTTTCATGGCATTCTCTCTTTCGGTTGTCTGCCTGGTTGTATATTCACAAACCGCCTGTCTTCTTCCGGATAGTTATCATTGATCAACACAGATCAAATGTCACCCGTTGGGATCAGATTCGTTCATACCTTTTCTCTTTAAATGCCTCGATCACACCCGTAATGGCTTCTGATATTTTCTCATCAATATAATAGTTCCCTTTACCGCGTTCAATAGCCTTGGCAAATGCAACAATTTCATACCGGATGCCTTCACCGTCCAGCTGGTAAAAATGCCGCCTGTTTTCACTCTGGTTTTCAAACCGGACCTCAAAATAGTCCGTTTTCCACCACGGTGCGGGAACATAAATATACCCCTTTGTTCCGGCAACTATCAATTCGCCCTCCGCTTTCGCTGCTTTTGCAACCTTAATGGAAGCTGTTGCATGATCATATGTAAAGTCTACTTTGGTAAAACCGTCAAAGTTAAGTTCGTCATCAATAATTCTTGTGACAATTTTCATCTCTCTGTACCTGGTACCCAGCAGCTGAAAAACAGGCAGCATAGCAGTCGGACCCCAGGCACAGATACTGTTCTGTTTTTGTGACAGGTCATTCTCTCCGTCATTGACCCTGTCTTCCAGGCTGGTACAGGTCGCTTCAACCGAAACGATATTTCCGATACTTCCGCTTTTGGCCGTTACAAGCAGCCTGGAGTATGCGGTTGAATAGGCAGTTTTTACAGCGTCGCTGAGTATCAGGTGTTTCTCGTGTGCCAGCTGCGTCAATTCCCGGATCTGCGCGATACTCATCGCAATAGGAGACTCACAGATCACATGCCTGCCTGCCTGCAGAGCCCGCCTGACGTCCTCATAATGCTTTTCCGGATGTGTCACAATATAAACCGCATCCACTCCCTCAAAGGATTCATCACACGGTTTGTATTCCACTCCGTTAACATATTGTATTTCACGTATAAACTTCTGGCACAGCTTCGATTCGCCGATGGCGCCAATGGTCAGTTTTCTTTTTTTTGCACGGATTTCCGTGCTGGAAATACCCTCCGTCCGTGGAAGATAAACAACCTTGCAGTATTCATTCAGATAATCAAATTTGCCTTCCCAGTCTGAACCTATCGCGAAAACATCGACTTCATATCGTCTGATATCATCGATTTTCTGTCCTTCATACTCTTCAACAATAATCTCATCCGCCAGACCGGTTTCCCGCACGCCGGCAATCCGTTCCATCAGTGACTGCTGGTTATTGATTTTCCCGCGGGTTTTGTCATAATCGTCACTGGTCACACCGACGATCAGGTAATCCCCCATTTTTTTTGCCCGCTCCAACAGTCTGATATGCCCGTAATGAATCAGGTCAAAAGTGCCGTATGTGATGACTTTGGTCATACCGATCCCTTTCCTTCCATACCGCATGAGATTATTTTCCCTGTCTGCAAATCAGAGCAGCCCTCGTTTCTGCATGTCCAGCATCGCGTCAATCAACACGTCAAAATCTTTTTCTTCCAGAGCACCGATATGGCCCACACGCAGAACCTTGTCTTTCAGTTCTCCGCCGTTCGGACATATCCAGATCTGGTACTCATCCTTCAGCACAGTAAAAATATCATAGGCAGATTTTCCGTTCGTCGGTGAAAGCGGTGTCACCGCACCGGGAAGTGAATCGGTGATAATCCTGAAAGGCAGGTTATACTCGTTCAGTTTGTTCCGGAAATAGGCTGCCAGTCCCCTGATCCGTGCAATTTCTACATCCGCGCCCCCCGCGGCATCAATTTCCTTCAGCCTTTGGTTGATCTGGCGAAGAATCCCAACTGCGCAGGTAAAAGGCGTCTGACCGCGTTCACCGTTTCTGAGCGCCAGCTTCAGATCCAGATACATTGTTTGGGGGTTGTTTGAGTACACACGTTCAACCGCCTCCGGTGAAAGGACAATTAAGGATACTCCAGGCGGACAGGACAGTGCTTTCTGCGAACCTGTGATCATAACCTGTACATTCAGTTCCTTCATGTCAAAAGGATCACACAGAAAAGAACTGATGGAATCGACAACCAGGAAAAGGCCGTTTCTCCGGCAGAAATCACTGATCAGTCTGATATCGTACAACACACCTACTGAAGTTTCATCCAGGTTGACCAGGAAGCCTGTATATCCTTTACCGTCATATTCTGCCAGCAGCTCTTCCGTCACCCCGCAGCCAAACTCCGGTTTGATTATTGTATGTGGAATCTCGTGTATCTCCAGCATCTCGGCAAAACGATGACCAAAGCTGAAGGAACCCGGATCAATCACCAGCACCCTGTCCTCCGGCGTGAAGATATTGATTACCGCCGCCTCCATGGACGCCGTACCCGAACCTGTCAGAAAGCATACACGAGCATTTTCATCTGCTCCGGTAAACTTTTTGATCAACCGTTCATTTTCCAGCATGATTGCCGAAAACTCTGGTGTTCTGAAATATGGAACCTGTTCCGCGCCGATCGCACGGACAGTATCTCCTGACATGACAGGGCCGACCGTAAAATTCAGCATTTTTTCCCTCCTTCAGGTATAACCTTTTGATCTTTTCTTCGAATCAGCTTAAGGACACCAATGCAGACAGGAATGAAAACCGAACAGAAGAATACAAACAATCGAAAAACGTGTGGTTTGTATGACATATATTGCTTTTCCTCTGTTCCGGCATAAATATGCTGCAAACAGACATCCTTCTCAATGTCAAAACGAAGCACAGAATAAACAGCTTGCGGCAAACGAACTCTCTCTTCTGTTGTTCCGGCTTCTATCGTAGTATATCTTGAGTTTTTTTCACTCATCCCTTCACCTGCCATTTCATAAAAGACCTGTATTCCCACATCCTCGGGAACCGGCTCACTGAACGTCAGCTGAATTGTGGATATTTCTTCTCCGGAGCCATTGACCGCAAATCGCGGATCCCCCCCGGTAATAGTCAGCCTGTTATCTTCCAATATACAGTCTTCAATATATAATACCTCTGAACCATCCAGGAAGATCGGCTCTCCACTGAACAACATTTCATAGTGTCCGTCATACCTGTATATTGCACGGTCAATCATTATTGAAAAGCATACAGAAACAACCATAACACTAAAGATAATTACTAATCTTTTGACCCATGTTTTCATTGCACACCTCATGCATTATATTCCTTGAAAATATTACATAAAAGCACTTCAAAAGTCAAATAATGCATACATCATTTTGCCTTTTTAGCATACTGATAATAGACATAAAACTATGTGTCTGATATAATTATTTTTTGATGATTATATATTTTTTGTTTGGATAGTCGATTTCTTGTGTCAGGCTTACAAATAATATACACTCAGAACTCAGATATTGTGCTTCTGCAAAAACACTATCCCGATGGAGAAATGAGAATGGAAAAAAGGAAGATTCAAAAATCCACTATTATTTACATTGTTTTTATTATTATTTCTCTGATTCAGGGCATTGTATATTCTTTCAAGCTGCCTTTTGCACAGGTGCCGGATGAATTAAGCCATTACGAAAATATGGAAACAGCATTCGGCACTTCAGGCTATACCTCCGAACTTGTATCGCGTCTGTATCATCCAGCAAAGCTTAATACCTTGCCCGGCAATAAAGATGCGAAAGTCAATCAGTCAGCACTGGATAAAGTCAAACTTACTCATTTCTCAGATTCCATTTCGCTATCTTCTTTTCATCCCCGAATGACCATCCTGCGTTATTTACCATGTGGTATTGGTTTTTATCTTGGTATTGCAATGGATCTCCCTATCCTCTGGTGCACATATATGGCTGAATTGTTTTCAGTTCTGTTTTTCGTTATTCTCGGATACTATACATTGAAGATTGTCCCAATAAAAAAGGAAATATTCGCTTTCTGCATGCTGATTCCCGAAACACTTCAGCAATGCTCATCCGTAAACTATGATTCCGTTTTGATTCCTTGCTGTTTTTTCCTTTTTGCATATATTCTAAAACTGTATTATGACAACACAACTATACGCTGGCGTAATCTATTGGTGGTTTTTCTTTTTACCTTTATTCTGGTTATTGTCAAATTACCGTATGCTTTTATTTTCTTAACCATCTTTATTATTCCTCTTCGTAGATTCCAGCTCAAAATTGGTCATCGGTTTGACTTAATTCATTTCATATATAAATTCTGGTATATTTTTGTACTGTTATTCATCTTTATAGCTGGAATCGGCTTATATCTCTTCAGAGACAATTCTCTTGTTAAAGTATTCCTGAGCGATATCCTCAGTTTTTCACAGTTCTCCTCTTTAATTGAAAGAACTTACTCCAATCTTGGCTATTATCATATTATCCAGATGGTTGGTATGTTCGGCTGGATCGACTCTCAGGTCTCAACTATGTTCATTGTAATATTTTTCATGATGATGGTATACCTTAATTCCACGCTCAATGAAGATGTGGAAACCAGACTCAACGCATCCCGGCGCATATGGTTGTTTGTTGTGTTTGTTTTAATGATTCTGCTTATTGAGGTCATTTTCCAGAGATGGTCATATAACTACTGGAAATGGGATTTGACAGGAAACCTGTCAACCTATCAGTCCTATATTCCGGCTTTAGGTACAATTCTTGGCGTTCAGGGCAGATACTGGATCCCTTGCCTGCCCATTTTGCTTGTCGCCTTGCACGGTCAGGTGCAACACAAACACAGAAAGCTGTTCTGGTTTGTTCAGCTCGCATATTACACCATTTCATTTATACAGGTCATGAACGTACTTAATACCCGTTATTGGATATAATAAAGTATTTTTCATGCACCCTGTTTATTTTCTGAATGCAAAATCCTCCGTAATCAGCGTCAGATTCGGGTTGTAATAGGGATCCCCTGCTTCCAGTTCTTTACCCCATTTATCCATAAATCGGTCGATCTCACCTTTGAAGCGCATCTGCTTCTGCGCATTGTCTTCCTGTCCGCGGCTTTTACTTTCATAGTGATACAGTTCTGCGTACGGTGTCCATACGATCAGATACCCAGCCTTCCGGATCTTCATACATAAATCCACATCATTAAACGCCACCGCAAAACCTTCGTCCAGTCCCCCGACATCCTCCCAGACCCTCCGCGGGATCAGCACACAGGCAGCAGTCACACCGGAAAGGTTTTGCGCAATTGCCATCCGGCTGGCATAACCGTATTCTCCGCGGGCAAAGTACTTATGAGAGTGCCCGGCAACCCCGCCGATTCCGAGAATCACTCCGGCATGTTGCACTGTATCGTCCGGATAATACAGCATAGCTCCGGCCGCTCCGACATCCGGCCGCTGCACAAACATCAGCATCTGCTCAATCCAGTCCGGTGTAATAACTTCAATGTCGTTGTTCAAAAGCAAAAGATAATCACCCGCAGCATGCTGTGCCCCAAAGTTGTTAATTGCGGAATAATTGAATTCCTTTTCCCATCGGATTACACGGATTCTCTCATCCTGTTCTATCTCCCGGTAATAGTCAAAGGTGCGCTGCTTCGTGCTGTTGTTTTCCACCACGATAATTTCCAGGTTTGTCCATGTGGACTTCTCCCGGATTGATTTCAGGCATTTATCCAGATCGTCAATATGATCCTTATTCGGGATAATAATACTGATCAGCGGATTTCCCTTAATCTCATACTGCACTTTGTATGTAGAAGGTATCCGCGCGTTCTCTACACTGCCTTTCAGCCCGATTCTTTCCAGGTGCGCCGTAATTGCGGCACGGGCTGCGTCCATTGTGTACGGTTTTGCTGCAATGTCCGACGCGGTGGAATCCTTGTGGCTGCGCCAGTAATACAGGATCTTCGGAATATGGACAATGTGCTTTGCCTTCTCTGTCAGCCGCAGGATGATATCATAATCCTGGCTTCCATCGTATTCTTTCCGGAATCCTCCGCCTGCCTTCTCCAGCAGTTCCCGGCTGAATACAGTAAAGTGGCAGATATAATTGTAACTCCGCAGTGTATCAGGTGAATAATCCGGTTTATAATGCGGCCAATAAGCATCCGCAGGCGTCTCGTGGAACGTATTCTCGTCGGAATACAGCAAATCCGCATCCTGCCCGCAAATCGCCTGCATATACTCATACAGGGCTGAAGGATGAAGCAGGTCATCATGATCAAAGAGTCCGATATAATCCCCTGTTGCCATTTCCAGGCAGGCATTTGTATTCTCACTGATACCCCGGTTTTCATCCAGCTTCCGGTATTTGATCCGGTTTTCCCTGCGTGCCAGTCTTTTGCAGATTTTCCCCACATACGCGTGTTCCGCGTCACTGCCGTCTGCCAGGCATAATTCCCAGTTGCCATAGGTCTGTCGTGCTACCGAATCGATCATCACCGTCAGGTATGCCTCAGGTGTGTTATACAGCGGTACCAGAATGCTGAATTTGACACTCCTGCTGAACGTTGCCTGCTGTTCTTCCCGGTATTGATCATCCGCGGGCCAATACATCAGCGTTGGATGACGTTTTTCCTCATAATGCTGCTTCCAGTTGGCTTTCGCCATGCGCGGTCCGCTTCCGATCACAGTCTTCGCAAAACGCAGACATTGATACACATTATCGTTCTTCTGCGTCAACGTTCTGATTCTGATCACCGCAGACCTCGCAGGTTTTGTAATACGCCAGAAAAACGCATTGGAGATCTCCCGGTACTGCCGCTCATACGCATCCCGCAATGCTTCTGTGTTTTTCAGCATGCTGTCCAGATTACCGATATGCACATCCTTATCATGAATAGCCTGTTTCTGCTGGCTGATATACACGTCCTTATTATGGATTTCTTGATTCTGTTCGCTGATTTGCGCCTCTTTTTGATGGATCATCTCATTCAGATTATCAATCGTTTGACGCTGCTCCTGAATAGCAAGATCCTGTTTGTGGATTCCGTTTTGCAGTTCTGCCACTGCCTTTTCGTTTTCCCGCAGCGATTCAGATAAATTAGCGATATGCGTATCTTTTTCCCGAATTGAGCAGTTCAGCTTCTCTACAATCTCTACAGGGCTCTCATGTGCTTTTTGATATCTATGCAGATAATGATACTTCAGTTTCTCCCCGTGTACAAGAAACTGAAAATGATATTCCATCTGTTCAAAAAGCACCTGATCCGCATTCCCGATCCCGAATTTATTCAGGAAATCAGTAAGTGTAATACCATCGAGCAAAGATTTTTCCAGTTCATAGTGCAGATATCTCAGCGCTCTGTACCGGATAAATCCCGTCGGTACCGGGAAATCAAACACCCATTCATAGTCAATACAGTACAGTCGCCCATCCTGTTCCATGAAATTCGTAAACAACGCGTCAACATTGGCCGGGCACACTGCCGGGCTGCCTTGGGGAACACCATTCCCGAATATTGTTGTAAACGCTTGCGTCTGTTCAAATCCACACAGGCAATCCGGTTTCACCGCCAGCATTCTGTCCAGTTTTTCTGCCGTTTCCCGCACAAACTGATCCAGATCAGTGTACCCGTCTATCAGTTCATTCTTCAGGTTCTTCCCTTGGATAAAAGGGAACCGGATCCCGGTCTCACCCTCTTCCATGGGCAGCACAAAAATATCCGGATACGCATCGGCAAGCAGCTTCCGGTTTTCCTTCATACGGTGCATATGTTCTTCCGCTGCCGATTCTCCGGCCCGCTTCACAACATACTTCTCCCCGTTATTCTCCCGGATCTCCGTGATAATCCGGTAAGCCGGCTGACGCATTGAATTGTATTTCGTGTACAGAACCTGTTCCATTCGTCCATTCCTGCTTTCCGTTGAATATCGGCGCCTTACTGACAGAACACCAGAAATGAGTTTGCGAACTGTGTAAACTTCCCCTCCGCAATCAGTTCATTCATGGCTTTTTCCTCATTGAACAGATCCATCCTGTCCCGGTCATAATTCGGCGTGTTCCCAGAGACCGGATAATGCTTCGGCAGCCAGTTCTCCGAGTAAACTTCAAGCGGCAGTTTATAGTCCGGCAGCGGATAATAAAACTGAATATCAGTACATCCCGCTTCCTTCATCAGTGTCTCAAGCCTGTCGCGGGAAAAGGTCCTGACCCTTTCCACCCCGTCATATCCTGTAATACCGTCAAACGGTTTCCCGGTATGATCCTCCGTCGCTCCGGCCCAGTACTTGATACCGTATTTGTTCTCAATCGCAATAATCAGTTTTCCCCCGGGCTTCAGGTAGCTCCTGGCTTTTCGAAGCATATCCGCAAACGGATCAGGACTGTTGATATAATAAATGGAATATTCCAGTACACCGATCAGTGTTACGTAGTCAAACTTCTCCGTAATCTCAATATCCTGGAAATTTCCGATCAGGATTTCCAGATTGTCATACTCCCGGTTCCGGGTCGCGTTAATCGTGGAGCGTTTCAGGGACAGGTCCACGGCAACCACCCGATCCAGTTTCCGGCAGAACAGCCCGGTAACCGCGCCGCATCCGGCACCGATTTCCAGCAGGGATTTTCCCTTCCCGAAATCGTACCACTCCAGCAGGTTTTCCCGGATCGGAGACAGGTGATACAGAAGCGCCCAGTCTGTCTCGTCCAGGAGCACATCCTCACGGCCGCCTTTCTGAACAATATCCAGCAGCCGGTCTTCAACTGCCCCGTCACTGTAGGTGTCCGTTCCGCTGTAAAACGTTTTGTTCAGTGTGACCTTCCCGATCTTCTCAATCTCTTTCAAGTCCGCTTCTCCTCTGTTCCGGTTGCCGGAGATTCATCCATTTATGTGTTGTATACGGCTGTTTCCCCGGGACTGCAAAGCTTCCAACAGTTTATTTTTCTTCTCTGATAACCATTACATCGTCATATTCAACTTTTGATTCCATATCAAAAATACCAACCGTATTGCGGTCTGACAGCACCTCCACATCACACACGTCGTACAGTCTGTGATATGCGTGCAGCTCCCCGCCGATAAACCCTGTCAGGCCCAGGGCCAGCATATACTGTCCTCCTTGCAGCGTCATTCTCTGTGTAAACCGCACCACACCTGTCAATCCGGCCTGAGCTTTTTCGATTGTCTGGTCCTCATACATCGTGTTCGTACCGCAAAGTTCCGAACCCTTCATATCCCGGATCGTAAAGGCAAAAATCGGGTTTTCAATCCGCTCATTGAGCCTGAACCGATAAAGCACCGTGAACGTTTCCCCTTTGGTGATCATGCTGGTAATCTCGCCGCGTTCATTCATCAGGCCGTAATCCAGAATTTCTGCCCGTCTGTCTCCGTATTCCTGCACACCCGGATTCTGCGTCATGCTGGTCTTCCAGATTTTATCCCGCGGCCATTTTTCAACAGTTCCGGCTTCCGGCATTTCTGAATCCGTGTTTCCGGCCACCGTCTGGTTCAGCTTCCGTTCCTCCTGATAGTTCTCTACCATCAGCTTACGGTACAAGTCCACCACATCTTTGCAGTTGCCGACGGCAACCTGCTCTCCCCGGTTCAGCAGCATACAGCGGTCGCAGTATTTGATCACGCTGCTCAGGTCATGGGAAACAAACAGGATGGTCTTTCCTGCCTTCCGGAATTCATCAAATTTATGGTAGCATTTGGTCTGAAAGAAAATATCGCCCACGCTGAGCGCTTCATCCACAATCAGGATATCCGGATCCACATTGATTGCAACAGCAAAAGCCAGCCTGGCAAACATACCGCTGGAATAGTTCTTCACAGGCTGCCGGATAAAATCACCGATACCGGCAAATTCTTCAATCAACGGAACCCGCTTCTCCATTTCTTCATCGGAAAAGCCCATGATCCGGCCGTTCAGATAAATGTTTTCCAGGCCTGTGTAATTCAGGTTAAAGCCCGCGCCGAGTTCCAGCAGGGAACTGACATGACCTTCCAGATGTACTTCTCCCCCGCTCGGATTCAGCACGCCCGTAATAATCTTCAGCAGCGTGCTTTTTCCGCTGCCGTTTGTGCCAATAATCCCGACGCATTCCCCTTTATAAACAGTCAGGTTTACATCCTTCAGCGCCGTGAAATTTTTATGATAGCTTTTCCGCGTCAGGGATACTGCTTCCCGGAAGCGGTCAAACTCCTTAGCATACGTATGATAGTTCTTGGAAATATGACTGATCTCAATCGCTATATTCTGTTCCATGGTTTGCTCCCCTTTCCTGTCACATGACGTCCGCAAAGTGGGGGCTAAGGCGTCGGAACAGTTTCCGGCCGCCCAGGTCCAGCACAAGCGTCAGGATCCAGAATCCGACAGTCTGCACCGGATGATTCCATGCCCAAAGCTCACCCATGAAACTCTCCCGATATCCATTCACCAGATAATACAGAGGATTTGCTTTTACAATCGTCATAAGCGTTGGGTTCGATGACAGGATCCCGATGTCCCACATAATGGGGCACATCCAGACGCCCACCATCAGGATCAGCTCCATCGCAATCGACAAATCCTTGAAAAAGGGCTGAATCGCGCTGATAACCCGT
>JAEEGL015209515.1_pt1 | contig 22853 bp, 23 predicted proteins | sample 9134231 | NCBI WGS metagenome assembly JAEEGL01 (sample SAMN16246548, study PRJNA631951) | gut metagenome | biome: gut microbiome; feature: rumen; material: fiber-attached | host: Bos | place: Iran: Karaj | collected 2018-10 | reverse complement strand
CAGCCAGTCCGCGTTGTTGACCATCTGCGCCTTGCCCTCGCCGAACTCGATAAAGCGTTCCATCTGCCTGCGGAAGCACTCCGCGTTGTGCTCGATGTCCGCGCGCGTCAGCATCCGGCGCATATCGGTCCGCCCGGAGGGGTCACCGATCATCGTCGTGCCGCCGCCGATCAGCGCGACCGGACGGTTGCCCGCCATCTGCAGACGCTTCATCAGCGTCAGCGCCATAAAGTGCCCCGCGGTCAGACTGTCCGCCGTGCAGTCGAAGCCGATATAGAACTTCGCGCCGCCGTTGTTGATGAGCTCGCGGATCTCCGCTTCGTCCGTAACCTGCGCGATCAGTCCGCGCGCTTTCAGTTCTTCATAAATCTGCATCGTATTCCTCCTGAATCGAAAGCCCGACCGCAAGAGATCGGATCGGGTATTTTGTCCGATGATTGGGGAAAGTATATACGAAATCCCGAACCTTGTCAAGGCAAAATTCTTCCGAAAACGGTTGGCAACGGCGCAATTGTATGCTATCATGGTAACAGGATCATATATCATCACAGGGAGGATCAAAGCAATGGCAACCGTGGAAGAACTGATGGAACGGTATCAGACCGACGAAGCGTTCAGAAAAGAGGTCGACGAAATCCTTGCGGACGGCAAGGTCACGCTCTCCGAGTTCTTGGAGTTTGCAAAGAAGCACGACGTCAAGGTCTCCGTGCTCGACTTTCCGAAGTACATGAAGCTCGCAAAGGAGAACGGTCTCATCAAGTGACCGGAAGTGTGCGCGGACGATGGAGCATTACCGCATCTATCACGGGGAGATCCCCGCATTCCTCGCGGCATGCGCCGAGACGCCGTGCCTGCAGCGATTGCGGCGCGTCGGTATGAACTGCGGCTGCGAATATACGTCCTTTCCCCGCTTTCAGGGGCTTCGGCCGTATTCACGCTTCGATCACAGCGTCGGCGCGGCGCTGATCGTCTGGCATTTCACGCACGATGAGAAGCAGGCGGTCGCGGCGCTGCTGCACGACGTCGCGACGCCGGTGTTTGCGCACGTTGTGGATTTTCTCCGGGGCGACTATCTCAAACAGGAGGCGACCGAGAGCGGCACGGAGGCGATCATCGCATCGGACGCGGCGATGCAGCGGCAGCTCGCCGCGCTTTCACTTGCGACGGAGGACGTCTCGGACTACCACCGCTATCCGATCGCGGACAACGATTCGCCGCGGCTTTCCGCCGACCGGCTCGAGTACACGCTCGGGAACCTTCTGAACTACCGCATCCGCACGCAGGCGCAGGTGCAGGCGTTTTACGACGATCTGCTTGTCGGTACGGACGGGGACGGACGGCCCGAGCTCGTGTTCCGCACCGGGGAAACGGCGATCGACTTTGCAAAAGCCGCGCTCGTCTGCTCGAAGATCTACGTCTCGGACGAGGATCGCTATGCGATGCAGATGCTGTCCGAGCTGCTGCGGTACGCGATCCGCATCGGCGTGCTCTCGGAGGACGACCTGAACCGCGACGAGCCGACCGTGATCGCAAAGCTGAACGCCGACGAACGGACCGAAAAGGCGTGGCGGACCTTCCGGTCCCTCAAAACCGTGCTGCGCGCAGACGCGCCGCAGACGGGCGGCGCATGGCGGCAGATCGCCGCAAAAAAGCGTTATATCGATCCGCTGATCGCAAAGAACGGCCGCGTGACGGCGGTTTCAAAGCCGCTGCGCGAGGCGGTCGACGCATTTCTGAACGCGCCGCAGACGGACTGGATCGCTGCGGCGGAAGCACAAGCATTTCAAATCGTATAACAGGAGGACGCTATGGATCCGAACATCACAAAACGCAACGAACTGTTGGCACAGAAGGTCATCAAGGGGCTTCAGTCGCGCAACATGACCGGCTATTATGCTGCAACGAAGGAGGAGGCGCTCGCGCTTGCGCTTTCGCTGATCGAAAAGGGCAGCTCCGTCACGATGGGCGGCGCGCTGAGCGCGGTTGAGATCGGACTGGTCGACGCGGTCAGGAACGGCGACTATCGCTTCATCGACCGCAGCGCATACGCGGATAAGCGGCAGGCGATGCTCGACGCCTACGACGCGGACTGGTTCCTTTCGAGCGCCAACGCCATGACTGAGGACGGCGTGCTCGTCAACATCGACGGCAACGCGAACCGCGTCTCCGCGATCGCGCAGGGACCGAAGCACGTCCTGTTCATCGTCGGCATGAACAAGATCGCTGACGATATCGACGGCGCCATGAAGCGCGCGCGCAATGTTGCCGCGCCGACCAACGCACAGCGCTTCGGACTCAATACGCCCTGCGCCAAGACCGGCGCGTGCATGAACTGCAAATCGCCCGACACGATCTGCTGCCAGTTCCTGATCACGCGCTTTTCCCGCCATCCCGGCCGCATCCACGTGATCCTCGTGAACGACATCCTCGGCTTCTGACGCATTTTCCGTCAATCCGCGCCCGACTTGCGCGGACAACGGCGCATACGCAAAAAGTTCATAAAATCAGGGCTCTTTTTTGCAGAAAAACCTTGATAAACGGGGAGGATTACGTTATAATGCTTTAAAGTGAATATACTGTGTAGTTCTATGTGGTTATGTTCACGAGTGTGCATGCGCATCGGCAACGGTGCGTGCGGGAAGGACGAAATCTGCAGTTGTTCTTCTCCTAAAGGGCAAGGAACGGGTGTATGGAAGAGGGAAAGAACGTTTTCAACATCAAGATTGCCGGTATTCCGATCAGAGTTCGATGCAGGCATCAGGAAAACTGTGATTTCTTTCATTCCTATGTTACGGACGAAGAAGCGGCGCTGGAACTTGAAGCCGGAGATGAGGACATCGAGTTCACAAAAGCGCATTTAAGAAAGTACGACGGAGAAAGCGCGGAACGGTATTCGGATATCTATCTGGAGAATCTCTCCTTGATGTATGTTCTGTCTAAGAAGCTGCTGGATTTCGATGTGCTGATGATCCACAGCTCCGCCTTGTGTATGGACGGCAACGGGTATCTTTTCATGGCTCCGAGCGGAACGGGAAAGAGTACGCATGCACGCCTTTGGCGGGAAACTTTCGGCGATCGGGTTTGGATGATCAACGACGACAGGCCGATGGTGCGCTTGGAAGACGGAAAAGCCGTTGTTTACGGGACGCCTTGGGACGGCAAGCATAAACTGAGCCGGAACGCTTCGGCTCCGTTGAAGGCAGTTGTGTGGCTGACCAGAGCCGAGAACAATCATGTTGAGCGTTTGCAGCAGGCAGATGCGTTTCCGGTTCTCATGGCGCACACGGCTTGGGCAAAGACCGGATTGCAGAAGATTCGGACTCTGCAACTGGTCAGAGCGTTGTTGGAAACAACCGCATTCTATAAGCTCGGCTGCAACACCGATCCGCAAGCTGCATGGATCGCGTGGGAAGGAATGCAAAACGACGGAATCGGATAAAGCCCGCAGTTGAATCAAACGGGTTTATCATAGATCATTTTCGGAGAAAGGAGGATCCATTCATGGAGAAGTATGTAGCACCCGACATGGAGATCATTGATATCGAGAAAGAGATCGGTACATTTGGACCGATCGTGCCTTGCCATAGCCAGGAAGGCAATCAGGATGCCGGTTCAGGTACGAATCCGTAATGATCCACAATTAGAATTGTACTTTTGCGCAAAAGTATTTACAGCATACCGTTGAGGTATGCTGTAAATGCATCAGGCGGAATTTCATGCAAGTCTGACGGTGATCCGGTTTATTTGATATGAAAGAGATACTGAAGCAAGATGCGGCTTTGGCAAAATTGCTGCCGCCGATACAGTTCCGTTCCGATGCGGTCTATATCCCCTCGCAATTCGCCGTTCCGTTTATGCAAAACGGAAGGCAGTATGTTTTCCATACCCTGACAAAACAGTGTGTCACGGCGTCGCTGCCGTCGTCGGCAAGGGCAGGGGAGGGCTATGACGATCTTATTTCTTCGCAGTTTCTTGTGCCGGAGGAGAAGGATGAGTGCGCGTATTACTGCGCGATCTCCGCGTTGATGCGGATGCACGGCAGAAAGAAAGGCGTCGGGCAATACGTCATTCTGCCCACAACCGGATGCAATGCCCGCTGTGTGTACTGCTTTGAGAAAGACTTAAAACCGATCACAATGTCTCCGGAGACCGTAGAGCAGACGATCCGGTTTATTGCAGATACGCATATCGACGGGGAAGTCAATGTGGAATGGTTCGGTGGCGAACCGTTGCTTTGCCCGGACATCATTGACCGCATTTGTGAGGGTATGCGGGATGCAGGAGTGAAGTATCGTTCGAGCATGATCTCCAACGGCAGCCTGATTACGCCGGAGATCGTTTCAAAAATGATCGGACTCTGGAATCTCAAAAGCATTCAGATCTCTATGGACGGCTCGGAGCCGGATTACCGAACACGAAAGAACTACCATATCGACGGCGATCAGTACCGCGCCGTTATGGAAGCGATCAGCCGAATGAGCGAGGCGAATATCGAAGTCAGCATTCGCTGCAATGTGGATGAGGACAATTGGGGCGGTATTTCGCAATTTCTCAATGACTTGAGCACAGGAGTCCGGAACAAACAGAATGTCGGACTGTTTTTCGGGCCGTTGAACGCCGTGCGTGCAGGAGAGCGCGACGTTGAGATGTGGAAAAAGATCATTATTGCTCGGCCGTTGATCAAGGAAGCAGGCTTCAAAACAAGGGTGTCCGAAGGCTTGGAGCTGCATTTCCGTACATTTCATTGCATGGCGGACAGCAACGGCGCAGTCATCAATGCGGATGGCAGCCTGCACGCATGCAACGAATTTCCTAAGGGAAGCCGGTATGGCGATATATGGCACGGCGTGACGGATGAAGCGGCAAGAAAAGCGTTTTGCCGGACGGACAGAATACGGGAAAAATGCAGGAAATGCCCATATCTGCCGGACTGCACCGGCTTCGCATCCTGTCCGGTGGCAGACTTGCACTGCAGAGAAGTCAAAGAGATTATCACGCTGGATACGCTCCGTCGTATCGTCGTTAAAAAAGAAAAAGAGAGGGAGAAGGAAAATGAAGCTTAAAGAGAATTTCATCACACAAAACATTGAAGATACGCAGTTTTTGCTTGCCGTAGGGGAAACGAGCTTTTCCGGTATCGTGCGCAGCAACAAGACCGCAGCCTTTATTGTGGACTGCCTGAAGGAGGAGACCACGGAGGAGCAGATCGTGGACGCCATGTGCAAAAAGTACGACGCTCCGAGGGAGACGATTGCGGCAGACGTTGCTTCGATCGTTGAAAAGCTGCGCGGGATCGGTGCTTTGAATGAATAAACTGAAACAGTATCTTAAAAAAGCATACCGATTCCTAAAATGGCTGCTTAAAGTCATATATATCTTGGGCAGCAGGAAAATTCTGAATTTTCATGACTGGTTTGTGGATCGCCGTATTTGCGGGCGGAGCCTGGTTAAGGAAGTACCGAACATTTCAGGCGATGAAAAGAAAGAAACCGGCGGTACCGGTACGCAGTCTACTAGCTATGCTTGTTTGAAACGCATCTTTTCTCATGTCGAGCTGAGTCCTTCGGATAAGTTGATGGACATTGGATGCGGAAAGGGGCGAGTTCTTGCGTTCCTGATGAATCAAAAACAGCCGTGCGAGCTTTACGGCATTGAATACAATCATGAGGTTGCGAAATTTGCGCAGGAATGGTCGGCACGGTTTCCGCAGATCCATATCATTGCCGGAGATGCGTTTCAAGAGGATTTCAATCAATATACCGTGCTGACTTTTGCACGAGCACTTTACATCAATACGCATCTGTTGTTCATACAGCGATTGGAGGAAACATTGCACCATCCTATCAGATTTGTTTCATGGTGGGAGGATCGGAGAGCCTATCGCTTTATGAAGGACCGTCCGGGCTGGCATATAGAGTATCGTGACCGCATTGATCGGATCCATGGATTGCGGTTGGCGTATTATGCAGAGTATTTCACCGTCTGGACCTACGATCCGGATGAACGGAAGCAACGGCTTGCCGCGGGTGAAGCGGAGCGCGCGGAAGCATAGGAATCAATATGCGAAAAGAGACTGCACAGCGCAGTCTCTTTTGCCTACAGTCATTCCGCCTTGCCGGTGCGGATATCACAGAGGGGGGCGTCTCAGTCCGCGTCTGCTTCCATGAAGCCTTCGCCGTAGGCTTCGTCCACGGTGGTGAGCATCACGATCGCGTTCGGGTCGATGCGGTTGATGATGCGCCGCGAGGTAAAGACCTCGACCTTCGAGCAGACACACATCATCATCTGGTGCGGCTGTCCGGTGTACGCGCCGCGCACGTCGGCAAGCGTCGCGCCGCGTTCGGTTTCCTCCATGATCGCCTTTGCGATCTCGGCCGCCTTGTCGCTGATGACGAGCAGCATACGCCGCGTGCCGGAGCCGTACATGACCTTGTCGATGACGGTGGTGGAGACGATCGTCATCAGCACGCCGTAGAGCACCGCGTTGATGTTGCCGAACACGATCCCGCCGAGCAGGATGACCGAGCCGTCGACGACCATCGAGATCGTCCCGATCGACAGATGCGGCTTTTTCTTGCGGATGGACATGATGACGAAGTCCGTGCCGCCGGTCGACGAGCCGGGCATATAGATCAGCGCCAGACCGATGCCGGACAGCGCGCCCGCGAACAGCGCGGCAAGCAGCGGATTGTTTGCGCCGTCGTACTGCGGGAACAGCGGAAACACGACGTCCAAAAAGAGCGCCGAGATCAGCATACTTTTCAGGGACTTAAAGAAGAAGACGCGGCCGAGGAGCCGGTAGCAGATGATCGCGACCGGCACGTTGATGATCAGCGATAAGAGACCGATGCGCAGAAACGGAAAATAGTGGTTGATGATCATGGCGACGCCGGTAATGCCGCCCGGGGCAAAGTTCGCCGTCGCGGCAAAGGTATAGATGCCCGCCGCGTACAGGATGCTGCCGATGACGTCGTAAAGCAGATCGCGCCCGACTGCCTTCCAACCGTATTTTTTGTAATAGCCGACGATGCTCTGCTTCTGTTTCGTCATGCCGTTTTTCTTCTCCATATCCTTCACCTCGCAGGCAATCATCATAACGGCTTTTTTCGCAAAAGTCAAGCGAATTGCGGGGATTTTTCGACGGCGAAGCAAGGCGATGTTGCTTTTTTATCCGGAATGTGGTACAACAGAACCAATGAAGCGAAGGAGCGAACCGATGGAACCGTATGTGAGAACGGCACAGTATCACGAGACCGATCAGATGGGCGTCATTCACCACGCAAACTATGTGAAGTGGATGGAGGAGGCGCGCGTCGCATTCATGAAAGCGCTCGGCTTCGGCTACGAGACGATCGAAGCGCAGGGCGTCACCGTGCCGGTCATCGGTATCGAGCTGACCTATAAAAGGCCGGTGCGCTTTGCGGAGGATTTTTCGGTCGACGTGCGCGTTTCGCGCTACAACGGAAAGATCCTGGAGCTCGGCTACACGATCCGCAATCTCAGTCAGGGGACGCTGTGCACGCTTGCCGGCTCCAAACACTGCTTTTTGAAGGACGGCCGCATGGTCGCGGTGAAGACCGTGCTGCCGGAGCTTGACGCGATCCTCGAGGACCTCCTGCGGGAAGGAAAGGAGCAGACCGATGCGAACGTTTGAATGCGACTATACCGAAGGCGCGCATCCGAAGATTCTGGACGCGCTGTATCGCACCAATCTCGAACAGATGAGCGGCTACGGCTGCGATCCGTACACCGGACGCGCCGCCGAAAAGATCAAAGCGGCGATCGGCGCGCCGGTCTCGTCGGTGACGTTTCTCGTCGGCGGCACGCAGACCAACATGATCGCGATCGATCTGCTGCTCGCGCCGTACGAGGGCGTGCTTTCGCCCGGGACGGGGCATATCAACGTGCATGAGGCGGGCGCGATCGAGTTTACCGGTCATAAGGTGATCGCCCTTCCCGAGACCGACGGCGTGCTAAATGTCGACGCGCTGGAAACGTACCTGCAGGAATTCTATGCCGACGCCACGCACGAGCATATGGTCCGCCCGGGGCTTGTGTATCTCACGCATCCGACCGAGTACGGCACGCTCTATACGAAGGCGCAGATGCAGCGCGTCCGCGCGCTGTGCGATCGGTACGATTTGAAGCTCTATCTCGACGGCGCGCGGCTCGGCTACGCCATGGGCTGTCCCGAAAACGAGCTGTCGCTCGGCGATCTCGCCGCGCTCACAGACGCATTTTCGATCGGCGGGACCAAACTCGGGCTTTTGTGCGGCGAAGCGGTCGTGTTCACAAAGGAAACGCCGAAGGCGCTGCTTTCGCAGGTCAAGCGGCACGGCGGACTGCTTGCCAAGGGACGGCTGCTCGGCGTGCAGTTCGACACGATGTTCACCGACGGTCTGTACGAAACGATCGGCAGAGAGGCGATCCGCCATGCACGCCGCATCCGTGCGATCCTGAAAAGCAAGGGCTATCCGTTCGCGTGGGAGTCGCCGACCAATCAGCAGTTCATCCTGCTGAACGACGCCGAAGTCGAATCGCTGAAACGCGCCGTCGGCTTCGATCTCTGGGGCCGCACGAAGGACGGGCGGTGGATCGTCCGGTTCACATCGAGCTGGTCGACGACCGACGCGGACACGGACGAACTGGAACGGGCGCTGCCCGAAAAGAAGGAACTGTAAAAGGAGGAAAACGATATGAAAAAACTGCTTTCGATCCTGTTGGCGTTGTCGCTGCTTGCCGGTTCGTTCGGCTGCGTGGCGATCCGCGTCGTCAACAAGTATGCGAACGCCGACCGTTACAGCGCCGGCGCGTTCACCTATGAGGCGGACAAGGTACAGGCGATCGACCTTGACTGGGCGGGCGGAGACGTAACGCTGAAGCACGGCGCGGGCACGCTCTCCGTTTCGGAAAGCGGCGGCGAAACGCTGGCGGTGAGCGAGCGCCTGCACTGGTGGCTCGACGGCTCGACGCTGCGCATCAAGTACTGCGAATCCGGCTATTCGCACATCATCCCCACCAAGGACAAGCACCTTACGCTCGAGCTTCCGGAGGAGATCGACCTCAAGATCGACATCGCCGCAGGCAGAGTCGACGCGGATGAGCTGACCGTCCGCACGCTGGACATCAATACCGCGTCCGGCGGTGTGAGGATCGGAACGCTGACTGCGAAGAACGCGAGCATCGATACCGCATCCGGCGGCGTGACCGTCGGCACCGTGACCGCGGAGCGCACCTTCGAGGTCAACACCGCATCCGGCGGGCTTACGGTCGACCGGATCACGGCGGAAACGGTCAAGGTGGACACCGCCTCGGGCGGCACAATGCTCGGTCTCATGAAGGTCGGCACGGTCGACATCGACGCGGCGTCCGGCAAGATCCGCCTGAAGCTCCTCGACGCCGAGGAAGGCGCGACGGTGCGGCTCTCGAAGCTCTCCGGCAATTTCGACTGCAAGCTGCCGATGACCGCCGAGGGCAAGACCTACAAGATCGGCAACGGCGCGATCCGGATCAACATCGACACCGCATCCGGCGGCGTCTCGATCGAATAACCTGCTGAGGCATCCCGTCCCCGCATCGGGGACGGTTTTCTTTTGCGCGAATCACGGAAAACGTGCGGCATTGCCGCAAGATCGGAATATTGCTTGCCGAAATGCCGACCGAGTGTTATACTTTTCGAAGAATAACGAGGTGAAAACGGTGCGAAGGACGGGGAACAGCGGAAGACGGAGGCGGGCGACGGTGCTGCTCATTTCGGGAGCGGCGCTGCTTTTTGCGTTCCTTCTGTCGTTTTCGATCGGCCGCTACGGCGTTCCGGCGCTTCAGGTGATCCGCATCCTGTTCCATCGGTTTTTGACGCTGACCGGACTCGATCGCGTGCTGCCGACGACGGTCACATGGACCGCCGAGATGGAGACGGTCGTGATCAACATCCGCCTGCCGCGCATCGTGATGGCGTGTCTGGTCGGCTGTTCGCTGTCGGCGGCGGGCGCGGCATTTCAGGGCGTGTTCCAAAACCCGATGGCGTCGCCCGATATCCTCGGCGCGTCGAGCGGCGCGGCGTTCGGCGCGGCGCTTGCGATCCTGCTCGGGCTGTCTTCGCAATGGATCACCGCGTCGGCGTTCTGCGGCGCGCTGCTGACGATCCTGCTCGTCTTTCTCGTCGCGCGGCGCGCGCCGGGGAGCAAGGTCGTCAATCTGATCCTCGGCGGCATCATGGTCGGCTCGCTGTTCAACGCGGGCACGTCCTACCTCAAGCTCGTTGCGGATCCGTCGAATCAGCTTCCGCAGATCACCTACTGGCTGATGGGCTCGCTGTCCGGCACCAAGCTCAGGGACCTGCCGCTTGCGGCGCTGCCGATGGCGATCGGGCTTGTGCCGCTGCTGCTGCTGCGCTGGCAGATGAACCTGCTCACGCTCGGCGACAGCGAAGCGAGGTCGCTCGGCGTGCGGACCGGGCTTGTGCGGACCGTGCTGATCGTCTGCGCCACGCTTGTGACCGCGGCGTCGGTCTCGTACGCCGGCATGATCGGCTGGGTCGGGCTCGTGATCCCGCATCTGAGCCGCAAGCTGATCGGCAGCGACCACCGCGGGCTTCTGCCGTGCAGTATGCTGACCGGCGCGGCGTTTCTGCTGCTCGTCGACGACGTTTCGAGAAACCTCCTTGCGGTCGAGATCCCGATCGGCATCCTGACCGCGGTCGTCGGCGCGCCGTTCTTCCTGTATCTCATCACGCGAAAGGAGAAGACGGTATGAGCCTTTCCGTTTCGCATCTCACCTTTGCATACGACAAGACGCCGGTGCTGAATGACGTCAGCTTTACGCTCGGCGACGGGCGGCTGCTCGCGATCCTCGGACCGAACGGCGTCGGCAAAACGACCTTGTTACGCTGCATCTTAGGCGAACAGAAGCGCTATTCGGGCACGATCGCGGTCGACGGCGCCGACGCAAGGACGCTCAACGCCCGCGCGCTTGCGGACCGCATCGCCTATATTCCGCAGACGCACGCGCCCGCGTTCCGCTTTCCGGTGCGCGATATGGTGCTGATGGGCACGACGCATCGCGTCTCTCCGCTGTCCGCGCCGAAGGCAAGGGAGCAGGCGATCGCGGAGGAGGCGATGGCGCGGCTCGGCATCGAAGCGCTTGCGGAGAAGGACTTTTCGCGCATCTCGGGCGGCGAACAGCAGCTTGTGTACATCGCCCGCGCGCTTGCGCAGCAGGCAAAGCTCCTGCTGATGGACGAGCCCACGTCCTCGCTCGATTACGGCAATCAGCTTGCGGTGCTCGCGACGGTCAAGGCGCTGACAAAGGACGGCTATACGGTCCTGCTTTCGACGCACAACCCGCAGCACGCGCTGTGGTTTGCAGATGAAATTCTGGCGCTCAAAAACGGCGCCGTCGCGGCAGCCGGCGAAACGAAAAAGGAGCTGACGCCGGCACTTTTGAAGACCCTGTACGGCACGGAATTCCGGCTGCTCGAAACGGACGACGGACCGGTGATCCTGCCCGAGATCCATGAGGAGGAACCCGAATGAAAAAGGTCATTGCTTTGCTGCTGGCAGCGCTGCTGCTGTTGACTGTCACGGGCTGCACCAAGCCCGAACCGGAAAAACCGGCTGAACCGACCGCCGTGCCGGTCGTCGAACGGCCGACGCCCGAACCCACTGCGGAACCTACCGCTGAGCCGGAGCCGACCGCAGAGCCGGAACCGACCGAAGAACCGCTGCCCGAAACGTTTGTATTCACCGATTCCGTCGGACGGGAAGTCGAATTGCCGACAAATATCGAGCGCGTCGCGATCTCCGGACCGCTCGCACAGATCGTTCTGTTCGCGCTGTGTCCCGATAAGCTCGTCGGTATTGCGTCCAAGTGGGACAAGAGCGCCGAGCAGTTCCTTGCGACGGAATACTATCAGCTGCCGGAGCTCGGTCAGCTTTACGGCGGCAAGGGCGAGCTGAACCTCGAAACGCTCCTGAACAGCGGCGCGCAGGTCGTCATCGACGTCGGCGAGCCGAAGAAATCGGTCAGGGAGGACCTCGACGGTCTGACCGAGCAGACGGGCATCCCGTTTGTGCACATCACCGCGACGATCGCCGCGATGGGCGACGCGTACCGCAAGCTCGGCGAGCTTCTGCACATGCCGGACGAGGCGGAGGTCCTTGCGGCGTACTGCGACCGCGTCTATGCGGACACCGTCAGGATCGCTGCGTCGGTCGAGAAGGCGAACCTTCTGTACATCACCGGCGAAAACGGGCTCAACGTGATCGCGAAAGACAGCTATCATGCGGAGATCATCGATCTTCTGTCGAACAACCTTGCGGTCGTTGAGAGCCCGTCGAGCAAGGGCACCGGCAACGAGGTCGACATGGAACAGATGCTTCTGTGGAATCCGGACGTCATCCTGTTCGCGCCGGGCAGCATCTACGCGACGGTCGGCGAGGACGACGCATGGAAGAGCATCACCGCGATCCAAAACGGCGCGTATTATGAGGTCCCGACGGGACCGTACAACTGGATGGGCTTTCCACCGTCCGTGCAGCGGCTTTTGGGCATGCTGTGGATGGCAAAGCTGCTGTATCCGGACGCCGCGGACTATGACCTCTATGCCGAAATCGCAAACTATTTCAAGCTGTTCTACCACTGTGATCTTTCCGAAGAAGCCTACAACGCGCTGGTCGCAAACTCGATCGGCAAATAAACGCAGATTATAAATGGACCGCCGCATTCGCGACGGTCCTTTGCATTTCGGGATTCAGATAAACACGCGCTCCTTGAGTCTTTGCATCGCTTCCTCGACGAGCGAGAAGGGCAGGGCGACGTTCAGGCGGATGCAGTCGGCGTTGCCGAAGTCCGCGCCGTTCTGCCAGATCACGCCCGCCTCAACGCCGCGCTTCAGAAGTTCGTCCATCGGGACGCCGTGCGCGTCGCACCAGCCGCGGCAGTTCAGAAACAGCATATAGGTCCCCTCGGGCAGGAACATCGAAACGCCCTCGAAGTTCGTCTCCATGAAGTCCCTGACGTATTTGAGATTGCCGTACAGCACGGTCCTAAGCTCATCCACCCAGCGCGCGCCCTCGGGACTGTACGCGCCGAGCAGCGCGTGCAGCGACAGCACGTTGCAGGAATTGTAGTACGTCGCGTGACCGGTCTCCTCGACCGCCTTTCTGAGCTCGTCGTTATAGATGATGTGATACGAGCCGATCAGCCCCGCGAGGCTGAACGTCTTGGACGGCGCATAGAACGCGATCGTGCGGTTTCTTGCGTCGTCGTTCACGCTCTGCGTCGGGATGTGTTTGTGTCCCTCAAACGTCAGGTCCGCCCAAATCTCGTCGGAGATGACCGTGCAGCCCGCGCGGGCATAGACGTCCATCGCGCGTTCGATTTCCCCGCGTTCCCATACGCGGCCGCAGGGGTTGTGCGGCGAGCAGAAGATCGCGACCTTGATGTTGTGTTCTTTGATCTTCGCCTCCATATCCGCATAGTCCATGCGCCATACGCCCTGTTCGTCGCGCGTCAGGGGACTTGTGATCACCGTGCGCTTGAGATCGTGCAAAAGGTGCAGAAAGCCGATGTACGTCGGTTCGTGCACGAGGATCGGATCGCCCTCGTTCGTCAGCGCGCGCAGCGCCGAGCCGACGCCGCCGAGCACGCCGTTTTCGTAGCCGATGTGCTCCTTTGAAAGTCCGGTTGCGCAGTGGCGCGTTTTCTGCCAGTCGATGATCGCGTCAAAGTAGGCGTCCGGCAGCAGAAAATAGCCGAAGTTCGGGTGATCGAGCCGCTTTTGCACGGCCGCGACGATCGACGGCGCGGTCTTGAAGCTCATGTCCGCGACCCACATCGGGATCGGGCGAAGCCCGTCCTTCACGGTCACGTCGCGGTAGGGGATGATATCGACGGCAAGCGCGTCCCTGCCGCGCCGATCCAGAACGGTCGTAAAATCAAATTCCATAAAAACCTCCATTCATTCCTGTACGGGGAAGTGTTCGATCAGTTTGGCAACATATTGCAGGATCAGCCGCGCGTCCTCTGCGCAGAGCGCCGTTCCGCTGCCGACGTGCGCGTTTCTGCGTCCCTGTTCGGAGATCGTCGAAAGCCCGACGAGCGCGCGCAGCACCAGCGAAGCGTCCGCTGCCGTGACGCACCCGTCGCAGTCGGCGTCGCCGTACAGAACGGTCGAAAACCGGTACGGATGCAGCTTTGCGCCGACGGTGCGCTTTTCGGTCCGGTAGCTGCTTCCGTCGAGCGAATCCGCGGTCATTTCGCCGCAGAATGCAAAGGCGATCTCGTCGCCGTCTTTGAGCGTGTCCGAAAGTCTGAAGAAGAACGTGATCAGCGGCGTGTCCGAATCGATCAGCGTGCCGTTCGTCGAGGCGAACGCATAGCGCACCAGCCCGGGCTGCGTCGATTCGTCGCAGTTCACGACGTTCATCGTGCCGTGCTTCGCGGAATACCTGACAAAGGAGAGCTGCCCGACGTCATACGCAAGGTCGAAATACGACAGCGAGGACAGCATCCTTTGCGGCGTCACGCCGTCGATGAACACGTCGACTTTAAGACCGTCCGCGCCGTCGATCTGTTCCGTGTGCGCCGATACGTCGCCGCCGTCGATGCGGATCACATAATCGCCTTCCTCGGGGATCTCGGTCGGCGTCGGACGCGGCGTGGGCTTGCCTGAAGCGGTTGCGGTCGGCGTGGGCTTGCCCGAAGCGGTTGCGGTCGGCGTGGGCTTGCCTGAAGCCGTTGCGGTCGCCGTTGCGGTTGCGGTCGGGGAAGGCGCGCTGCCGCCGGACGGGGTGGAATAGTTTGCGGGCGGCTCCTTTTCGAACAGCAGCCACGCATACTCCGGATAGTCGATAAAGACGTTGCGGTTGCCCTGCACGTTCTCGCACTGGTCGTTTCGCGACATCTCCCAGGTGTCGACCGGATCGGCCGCCATCCATTGCAGCAGCGTGTCGAGCGATTCGATGACCTTTCTGCCGTCGTTCGCGTCGTCGTCGGGGCCGACCGTCGGATTTGGATCGTTCTCATAGAGGTTCGGCTCCTCCCAGCGGCACCAGACGTACAGAAGGATGTGCGCGACGTCGCCCTTGATGTTGTCGTTGACTTCGACGAGATCGGCTGCCGTGCTGTACCAGAGCACGGTTTTGCCGCCGTAGGCATAGGTCTTGTATGAGGACAGCACGCCCTTGACGTTGCCCATCGTCATGTTTCCGCGGGTCGAATTGACCCTTTCGTTCGTCGGGCGCAGGTGGTGCAGATCGCTGCCGCCGCAGCTCTGCTTGAAGCTCGCTCTCGATTTCGGCCAGACGTGTTCGCGGTTGAAGCCGGCGCTGAGCTCGTCCGAATAGAACAGGACCGGGTTCGAAGAACCGTTGTTCGCGTCGGTCTTGGGCCAGTAGGAGGTCAGGGAACTGTAGTTGACGGAGGTTGTCATCGTGGTGTCCATCAGCGTGTGCAGCCGCGCGAACATGTCGCTGTGCATCGGATCGCTGCGGGAGGCGGACAGCTTCCGGACCGTTTCAAACGCATAGCTTCCGGTATAATATGCCTGCGCCTGCGCGGAGAGCGCGGTGCAGAGCGTGTGGCGCGTGCCGGTGTTGACGGAAAGCGTACCGGTCTTCGCTTCGGAGACCGGCGTCAGCGCTAAAAGCAGAATAACGACCAGCAGCAGCGCCAAAGAACGCTTGAGTGTACGCATGGGGATTCCTTTCCGCCTCAGAGCAGGAATGATGGATTATCTACAGTATATCGGAACCCGCGGAAAAAAACAAGAAAAAAGTCCCTTTCCGAAGAAAGAGACCGAAAGACTGCCGTCGGCGCTCAGTCGAGGTACAGCACGAGCAGGCGCCATTCGCCCTGCCATTCGACGACGGTCATGGAGATGTTCGCAGCGAACGCATCGCCGACGGACAGCGTGCCGGACAGGACCGCATAGCGCTCCGCGTCGATGTCGAGCGCGCGGTTGATCTCAAAGACGTCCGTGCCCGAATAGACGGCGGTTTCCAGCTGAGGAACCAGCGTAAAGCCCTTTCCGTACGCCGCCTTCCATTGCGCATAACGCTCGTCGGCAAGCGTGCGGTAGTAGTTCTGCATGACCTCATGCGGCGTATCGCCCTCGCCGAAGATCTCCGGATGCTGTCCCGTCAGCGGTTCGGACAGGGACGCGAGCTTTGCAAGCGCCTTGCCGTCGCCGGTTTCGAGCGCGGCGATCACCGCATCGGCGACCTCGTCCGCCGAGCGCAGCTTTTTCGGACGGCAGGACGCGATCGAAAGGATCAGGATCAGGATCAGCACGAGCAGCGCCGCGCCGCCGCAGATCGACAGCAGGGCGCGTTTGTTGTGAAAGATCGGCCGGTCGAACCACTTCTTGACGGCAGCGATCGCCTTCTTCGGAAAGGACCGCTTCGGCACGACGACCGGCGCGGCAGGCACGTCCGTTCCGCATTTTCTGCAAAACCGTGCGTCGGGAGGAAGCGGTGCGCCGCAATTTCTGCAATACATAAACAACCTCGCTCTTTGAGATAAGTTTATCCTATCACGGAAGCGGTGCGCAGGCAACCGTGCACGCGCTTTGTTTCCAATGATTTTACAAGTCTGTTACGTCGCTCGTGCTTTACAGTGCGGCGGGAGTGTGGTATACTTCATTTATATTTTGCGGATATTTGTCGGAGGATCTATGAAAAAGACCTTTCGTGCGCTTGCCGTGCTTCTGTCGATCGCGCTGCTGCCGTGGTTTGCGGCGTCCGACGCGGCGGCGGAAACGCCGGACGCCGAGCGCGTTTCCATGACGCTGACCGTGCCGAAGGATCGCGAAGGCGAAGCGTTTTTGCTGACGGACGGGTATGCGTCGACATATATGATATTCCGGCGCGAGAGCACGGTGCGCGCGGATTTTTCCGAACCGGTCGAGTCGCTCGTGACGGTCTGGGAGAGCGAACCGTCCAATGTGACCCTGCGCTGCTTTGCGGGCGAGGAGAAGCTCCTTGATCAACCGCTGGACGTTCCGTACCTTTCGACGGTGACGGCGCTTCCGAAGGGAACGACGTCGGTCGAGCTGCTGCTCGGCAAGCGCGGAGAGGTGCATCTGTCCGAGCTGTACGCATACGGCGACGGCGCGCTGCCGGAGAGCGAATATCAATGGGAGCCCGCTGCATCGCCGGACGTGCTGCTGGTCGCGGCGTACCCGGGCGACGAATACCGGTTCTTCGGCGGACTGCTGCCGAAGCTCATGAGTGACGGCGCGAACGTCGCAGTCTGCTACTGCTGCGACTACAGCCGCGAACGGCTCGAGGAGGGCTTCCGCGCGCTTTGGACGCTCGGGCTCCGGTCCTATCCCGTTCTGCTGCACATCGAAAGCCGCCTGAATCTCGACTATCAGCCGCTGGAACGCGCATGGAAAACGGCGCGGGCGGATAAACTGATCGGGAACACCCTGAAGGCGCTGCAGCCGAAGGTCGTCGTTGCGCCGTCCGACGCCGAGACCGGATATGCCGAACAGCGCGCCGCGGCGGAGTTCACCAAGGCGGCCTGCAGCCAGAACCCGACCGCGTTCCGAAAGCTCTATCTCGCGATGGACGGCGGGGACGCGACGCACCTGCACAACGAACTTCTGCCGCTGTACGAAAACCGCGACGCCGATTCGATCGCGCGCGAGCTGCTGGAGGCGTTCCGTTCGGTGCAGTTTATGGAGTATGCGATCGACGACGGCTATGCGTTCCGGCTCGTGCAGACGCAGGACGAAGCGGACGCGCGGCGCGATTCGCTCTTTGAACATCTGGAGGTCGCGCTGCATCCGAGCGTGACGGCGACGCCGGAGCCGACCGACACGCCCGCCCCGACCGCGGAGCCGACCGATACGCCCGTTCCGACCGCGGGACCGATCGATACGCCCGTTCCGACCGAAGCGCCGGCGACGACCGCGATCGCAGTGCCGACGCCGACGCCGAAGCGCGGGCTGTTCTCCTGCGCGGGCAAGGAGGAAACGCCGGTCCCGACCGAAGTCCCGACGGCGACGCCGGAGCCGACCGAGGAGCCGACGCCGGAAGCCATCTCTTTGATCACACCGGAACCGACCGAAGCGCCGACGCCGGAACCGACGCCGGAGCCGACGCCGGAACCGACCGCAGAGCCGGAGGTGCGGCATTATCTCGAACCGGGCGAGCCGGAGGAGGTGGTGGAGGATCGCGAGAACGGATACTGGTCCTTCCGCGACGAATCGACGCACATCGAGATCCGCCGCTTCAGCACGACCGACCTTGAAGGGCAGCTCCAGGTGTATTTCATCGCGCACGTCTGGATGAACAGGAACATGCACCGGTCCGGCTTCGGCGACGAAGGACGCTCCGGGCGCACCTCGCAGAAGGCGTACCGCATTGCCAGGCGTTACGGCGCGGTGCTTCTGATCACCGGCGACAACATCATCAATATGGACACCGACAAGAAGGGCGCGCTGATCCGCGACGGCATCGTGTACAACCGCTATCGCCACGAGAGCGTGATGGCGTGGAATGAGCAGGAGCTGACCTTCGACATCTTCGACAAGGGGATCACCGTCGAGGAGCTGCAGGAACGCGGCTACCGCGAGGTCTATTCCTTTGGACCGATCCTGATGCGCGACGGCGAGATTTGCGAGAACCTGAACCGCCACCGGATCGCCACCTACAATCCGCGCACCGGCGTCGGCGTGATCGAGCCGGGACACTTCGTTCTGATCGTCGCGGACGGACGGCAGGCGGACTACGCGATCGGACTCAAAATGGAGGACTTTGCGCAGCTGTTCAAGGACGAGGGCTGTGTTTCCGCCTACAATCTGGACGGCGGCGTCTCCGCGGCAATGGTCTTTATGGGAGAGCATCTCAACACGCACCTCAACATCAAGGACCGCAGCAAGCAGCGCAATCTGCCGGACGGACTGCTGTTCGGGCATACGAATTCGCTGCCGGACGAGATGGATCCGCCGCCCGAACACGACGGCATCCGCACCGACGCCGACGATCAGCTGGTCATCATCAACTGACGGCGCATTTCCGATTCGGACGGATCCCGCGGAAAGGAACGAACCATGTGCGGACGGTATTACATCGATGAAGACGTAAAGGACGAGCGCCTCAGAGAACAGATCGGAGAGGCGGTCCGCATTGCCGCGCGCATCGATGCGCCGATCAAAACGGAGGGGGAGATCCGCCCGTTCGATATCGCGCCGGTAATCGCGCCTTCGTCGCTGAACCGCCGCATCGGCGCGTTCCCGATGCAGTGGGGCTTCCGCCATCCGACAAAGGGCATGCCCGTGTTCAACACGCGCAGCGAAACGGTGACGGAAAAACAGCTGTTCGTCACGAGCATCGACGAGCGCCGCTGCCTGATCCCCGCGTCGCACTATTTCGAATGGAAGAAGCTCGATCAAAAGCACAGGGAAAAATACGCCTTCTATGCCGAAAACGGCGAGCCGCTGTATCTTGCGGGGCTCTATATCCGCACCTCCGACATGCACCGGCTGCCGTGCTGCTCGATTCTGACGCAGAGCGCGCATCCGGAGATTCGGGAAATCCACGACCGGATGCCGGTCATCGTGCCGTTCAGCCGCGCGGAGGAATGGCTTTCGCCGGACACCGATCTTTTGGGCATGATTCGGAACCTGCGCGTCGACGTCGTCCCGAAACCGGCAAAGCTATAAGGAAAATCACTTTGAAAACGGCGAAAAAGAAGCGCCGTTTTTTATATTGACAATTACGGAAGATGTGATATACTAACATATGAACAGATGTGCATATGTTGAAAAGAGGTGACGAAATTGGCAAAACGCGAGTACGTTGCGGTGTGCGACGAGGTCTGTCCGCATCAGGAGATCCTGGATCGGGTCAAGCCGGAGATGCCGGATGAGGAACGGCTCTATGATCTTGCGGAGCTGTTCAAGGTGTTCGGCGACACGACGCGCATCCGCATTCTGTATGTGCTGTTCGAGTCGGAGATGTGCGTCTGCGACATCGCGGCGCTTTTGAACATGAATCAGTCGGCGATCTCGCATCAGCTGCGGATTCTGAAGCAGGCGCGTCTCGTGCGCAACCGGCGCGAGGGCAAGACGGTCTATTACTTCCTCGACGACGACCATGTGCGCACGGTCATCGGACAGGGCATGGAGCATATCGAAGAAATCGGGAGGAGAAAAACCATATGAAAAAGTCCTATAAGATCGAAGTGGACTGCGCAAACTGCGCGAATCTGATGGAGGAAGCCGCGAAAAAGACCGAGGGCGTGAAGGACGCGACGGTCAGCTTCATGACGCTCAAAATGAAGGTGGAGTTTGAGGAAGGCGCCGATCCCGACGCCGTCATGCAGCAGGTCCTCAGGAACTGCAAAAAAGTCGAAAGCGACTGCGAGATCTATCTGTAAGGAACGGAAACGTCGGGAGGGCATGGCAGGATGAATAAAAAGCAGAAACGCCTGTTGATCCGCATCATCGCTGCGGCGGTGTGCTTCGTGCCGCTGTATCTGCTGTCGGAACAGATCATCCCGAACCGCCTGCCGAAGTGGGCGGTGCTGCTCCTCTTTCTGGTTCCGTATCTGACGGTCGGTTACGACATTCTGAAAAAAGCGGCGCTCGGCGTCAAGAACCGCAAGCCGTTCGACGAATGCTTCCTGATGGCGGTCGCGACGGTCGCGGCGATCGCGCTCGGCGAATACGGCGAGGGCGTCGCGGTCATGCTGCTGTATCAGGTCGGCGAGCTGTTCCAGAGCGTCGCGGTCGGCAAGAGCCGTAAGAATATCAGCGAGCTCATGGACATCCGCCCGGACTATGCGAACATCGAGGCGGAGGACGGGACGCTGGAGCGCGTCGATCCCGACGAGGTCGAGGTCGGCTCCGTGATCGTCATCGAGCCGGGGGAGAAGGTCCCGATCGACGGCGTCGTGATCGAAGGCGCGTCCGCGCTGAACACCGCCGCGCTGACCGGCGAAAGCAAGCCGCGCGAGGTCAATACGGACGATACGGTCCTGTCCGGCTCGATCAATCTGTCCGGCGTTCTGAAGGTGCGGACCACCGCGGCGTTTGAGGAGTCCACGGCGTCGAAGATCCTGGAGCTCGTCGAAAACGCGGCTTCGCGCAAGGCGAAATCGGAGCATTTCGTTGCGAAATTCGCGCGCGTGTATACGCCGATTGTTTGTTTTGCGGCGCTCGCGCTGGCGGTGCTGCCGCCGCTGTTCATCCTGATCACCAAAATCGGTATGCCCGAAGGCGGCACCTTCTGGCAGGTCCTGCGCGACTGGGTGCTGCGCGCGTGTACCTTCCTCGTCATCAGCTGCCCGTGTGCGGTCGTGATCAGCGTGCCGCTGAGCTTCTTTGCGGGACTGGGCGGCGCCGGCAATCAGGGCATCCTCATCAAAGGCGCAAACTACCTCGAAACGCTTTCCGAGGTCAGGACTGTCGCGTTTGACAAGACCGGCACGATCACCAAGGGCAGCTTTGCGGTCACGGCGGTGCATCACAACATCATCGACAGCGAGGCGCTTCTGGCGCTTGCGGCACATGCCGAGTGCTATTCCACGCATCCGATCAGCCAAAGCCTGACGAAGGCTTACGGCAAGCCGATCGATCCGACGCGCGTCGACAACGTGCAGGAGATCAGCGGACACGGCGTTACGGCAACGGTGGACGGCAAGAGCATCGCGGTCGGCAACGAACGGCTGATGAACCGGCTCGGCGTAACGGCGCTGCGCTGCCACCACGTCGGGACGATCCTGCATGTCGCGATCGACGGCGTTTACGCCGGTCATATCGTGATCGCGGATGAGATCAAGGAGCACGCGAAGGAAGCGATCGAGGCGCTGAAACGCGCGGGCGTCAAACGCACGGTCATGCTGACCGGCGACGTCGAAGCGGTCGCCGGGCAGGTCGCGGAGGAGGTCGGCGTCGACGAATATCGCGCTGAGCTGCTGCCGCAGGACAAGGTCTCCTGCGTCGAATCGCTGATCGGCGAGAATACCGGCAAAAAGCGGCTTGCGTTCGTCGGCGACGGCATCAACGACGCGCCGGTGCTTTCGCGCGCGGATATCGGCGTTGCGATGGGCGCGCTCGGCTCGGACGCCGCGATCGAAGCGGCGGACGTCGTGCTGATGGACGACGATCCCGTCAAAATCGCGAAGGCGATCCGGATCTCAAAGAAGTGCCTGCGCATCGTCAAAGAGAACATCGGCTTTGCGCTGGTCGTCAAGGCGGTCTGCCTGCTGCTCGGCGCGCTGGGGCTTGCAAACATGTGGGTCGCGATCATCGCCGACGTCGGCGTCATGATCCTTGCGGTGCTGAACGCCGTCCGCTGCCTGTTCGTCAAGCATCTCTGAGATATCGAAAACGCAAAAAACGGTCCGTGAATCGCGTTCACGGACCGTTTCGCTGTCTGACGGATCGTTATGAGATCGTTTCGATGCGGAGCACGTTGGTGTTGCCGCTTTCGCCGGTCGTGGTGCCGCCGGTCATGACGACCGTGGCGCCGGGGGCGAGGTTGAGCGTCGACTTCGCGCAGCGCAGCGCGTAGTAATAGAGGACCTCCATGCTCGGGAAATGCTCGGTCAGCACCGGCACGACGCCCCAGCTCAAAGCCAGCTTATACCACGCCAGCTTGTTGGTCGCAAGCCCGAGGATCGGCGTCGGCGCGCGGAAGCGCGAAACCATGCGGACCGTGAGACCGCTCAAGGAGGTCACGACGATCGCGCTCGCGTTGAGGTCGATCGCCATCGTACAGGCGGCGTGCGAGATCGCGTCCACACGGTTCCGGATCGTGAAGCTCTGCGCCTCAAAATGCGCCTTATAGTCGATGTGACGCTCGGTTTCCTCGGCGATCTCGCTCATCGTGCGGACCGAT
>JAEEGL014789503.1_pt1 | contig 22853 bp, 22 predicted proteins | sample 9134231 | NCBI WGS metagenome assembly JAEEGL01 (sample SAMN16246548, study PRJNA631951) | gut metagenome | biome: gut microbiome; feature: rumen; material: fiber-attached | host: Bos | place: Iran: Karaj | collected 2018-10 | reverse complement strand
GCTCCGATGATCTGGGTTATCTTTCCTTTGTTCTCTGCCATTTTATATTCTCTCCCTATCCGTTAAGTGCTTCCGAGCCTGCGATGATCTCAGTAAGTTCCTGGGTGATGGATCCCTGACGTGCTCTGTTGTACTTGAGTGTCAGGTCATTGATCATATCTTCGGCATTGCCCGTTGCATTATCCATCGCCTGCATACGTGCGCCGTTTTCACTGGCAAGTGCTTCGATAAGTGCTCCGTGGATCTGTCCCGCGATGTATTTGGGAATGATAAGATCCAGAGCTTCCTCATCACCGGGCTCAAAGTTCATGATCTCATCCGCCTTGCCGTCCCCGTCTGCATCAGCCAGTCCCGGATCAACGGGAAGAAGCTTTGTAAGAGTGGGAACATGGGTCACGGTATTTTTGAAGAAGGTATATGCGATATATATCTCTCCGATCTCTCCGTTCTCATAGGACTGAAGGAGAATGTTCGTAAGACCCATGGCATCGGTGTATGTAGGTGCCTCGATGATCTCGGGAAGATTCCTTGACACATTGTAACCGTGCTTGTGGAAGTTCTCGTAACCCTTGTTTCCGATGGTATAAAGATCAACATTGTCTTTATTGAATTCGGGATTGGAAGTTATGAGCCTGACCACGTTGGAATTGTATCCGCCCGCAAGACCTCTGTTGGAGGTGATGACCACGATGGCCTTCCTGTCCGAGCCGTTTCCCTTCAGATATCTGTGATCCGACTCCCCTACTCTCGCAAGGATACTGCACACGGTCCTGTACATGGTATCAAAATAACTATGGGATTTTTCCGCATTGCTCCTGGCACGCTGAAGCTTGACCGTGGACACCAGCTTCATCGCTTTCGTGATCTGCTGTGTGCCCTGGATACTGGTCCTGCGCCTCTTAATGTCACGCATTGAAGCCATTGCACTTACCTCACTGATCTCCCGTCAAAGGGAGAAGATACTTAGTTTTTTAGGAAGCTGTCCTTGAACTCACCGATGGCTTTCTTAAGGGTCTCTTCGTTCTCGTCACTTAAGACCTTATCCTGTCTGATTCCGGAAAGTATCTCAGGATACTTTGCTGACAGGTAATCGATGAATTCCTTCTCGAACCTGGTGATATCGGCTACGGGAACATCAAGCAGATACTTTCTCGTAACGACATAGATCATGATGACCTGGTTCTCGACAGGCATGGGTGAGTACTGAGGCTGCTTAAGAACCTCCTTGATCCTTTCACCCTGAGCCAGCTTCTCTCTGGTATCGTCATCCAGTTCGGAACCGAACTGAGCGAAGGATGCAAGTTCTCTGTACTGTGCAAGCTCAGTTCTGATGGGAGCTGCGATCTTCTTCATAGCCTTGATCTGTGCAGCACCACCGACTCGGGATACGGAAAGTCCCGCATTGATAGCGGGTCTGAAACCGGAGTTGAACATTTCGGTCTCAAGATAGATCTGTCCGTCCGTAATTGAAATGACGTTGGTAGGAATATATGCGGAAACGTCTCCCGCCTGTGTCTCGATAATGGGAAGTGCGGTAAGGGAACCTCCGCCGTACTCTTCGCTCATTCTTGCCGCTCTCTCGAGAAGTCTTGAATGGAGATAGAATACGTCTCCGGGATAAGCTTCTCTTCCGGGTGGTCTGTGAAGGAGCAGGGAGAGTGTTCTGTATGCGGCAGCGTGCTTACTTAAGTCATCATAAATGACAAGTACGTCACCTCCGTTTTCCATCCACTCTTCTCCGATAGCACATCCTGAATAAGGAGCTATGTACTGAAGGGGTGCAAGGTCGGATGCGGTTGAAACAACAACCGTGGTATAAGACATTGCGCCATACTCTTCAAGAGTTTTAACAATGTTCGCAACGGTGGAAGCCTTCTGACCGATAGCTACATAGATACAGTTAACGCCCTGACCCTTCTGGTTGATGATGGTGTCGATGGCGATGGCTGTCTTACCGGTCTGACGGTCTCCGATGATAAGCTCTCTTTGTCCTCTTCCGATGGGAACCATGGAGTCGATAGCCTTGATACCGGTCTGGAGAGGGGTATCAACGCTCTTACGGGTAATAACACCGCTTGCAACCCTTTCGATGCGGCGGTACTTATTGGTCTGAATGGGTCCCTTGCCGTCGATGGGCTGTCCAAGGGAGTTAACTACTCTTCCGAGAAGAGCATCTCCTACAGGCACCTCAACAACTCGTCCGGTAGTCTTAACGGTATCACCCTCACTGATGTTACGGGATGAACCGAGAAGAACGGCACCTACGTTATCTTCCTCGAGATTGAGGACCATTCCGTAGACTTCACCGGGGAATTCAAGAAGTTCGCCCTGCATGGCCTTTTCAAGTCCATGTACTCTGGCAATACCGTCGGCAACCTGAATAACGGTACCAACGTCCGCAACCTCAAGGGTTGTGGCATAACGTTTGATCTGCTCCTTGATAACGGAACTGATTTCTTCGGGTTTCAAATTCATGCCTTCGTATTTCCTCTCTTCCGGCGGGGATTATCCCAGCTGGATTTCTAAAAGCCTGGAAGTAAGATCGTCGAGTCTGGTCTTTACGGATGCATCCGCAATACGGTCTCCGATCCTGATGATTATTCCTCCGATCATGGAAGGATCCACGGTATAATGTGTCTCCAGACTCACATAATCGGTGGTCTCACGGATACGTGCTTCGACCGCCAGTCTCGTATTGATATCCAGATCCATGGGGGATGTTATGTACACAACACCGATCCCACGATCCGCCTTGATACGGTCGGTAAAATATTCAAATATGGAGTCAAGTTCTTTAAAACGTTCTTTTTCAACAATGGTGATAAGGAAGCCCGTCAGCTCATCCATTATCCTGCCGCGGAAAGTCTCTTCGACGATCCTCTTCTTATCCTCTTTGGATATGCTGGGATGCAGCATGAGCTTGGTAAAATCGGGATTCTCGCTAAGGATCTTCTTAACGACTCCCACCTCCTGACACATGTCGTCCGATGAGCCGGAGGCTACTGCTGTCTCATATAAGGCTTCTCCGTATACACCGGAAATTAGTTTTGCCATGTGCTCTCACCTATTTCCTTCAGTGCTTCGTCAACAAGCTGATCCTGCACTTTCGTGTCTATAGATGCCGAAACGACCTTACCCGCTATCATGGATGCGAGTACGACCATTTCCTTCTTAACATCATCAGCCACTTTCTGCTTCTCAAGTTCGGCCTCTCTGGATGCGTGTTCAACGATCCTGTCAGCCTCTTCATGAGCACGTTTAACGATCTGCTTCTCATTCTCGATCCCGCGCTTATGCGCATCGTTGAGAATCGCTTCAGCTTCGGAATCGGCCTGTTTCATCTTGGCCTCATATTCCTCCTTGAGTTCCGCAGCCTTCTTCTCGTCGGCAGCAGCTGACTCAAGAGCATCATCAATGTGTTTTTTTCTGGCCTCAAGATATTTTCTTGCAGGATTCCAGAGAAAATAACTCATGAACAGAAAGAGAACGAATATGGCGATGATCATCAGGCAAGAATCGGCAATAAGCTGGAAATCCAGTCCGAAGAGTCTGGGCTGCATTCCCTCGGTCAGTAAAAGCATTCTCTTGCCTCCTTTCTTTTAATGATCGATATATTCTCAGTCTGCCTGTGATCAAACAAAAGGCTTAACGAACATAAGGAGCATTGCAACAAGGAGACCGTAAAGACCGGTGGTCTCTGCAACTGCCTGTCCGAGAAGCATGGTAGACATGATGTCTCCCTTTGCTCCGGGGTTACGTCCAACGGCTGCCGCACCATGACCTGCAGCGATACCCTGGCCGACACCGGGTCCGATACCTGCGATAACGGCAAGTCCGGCACCTATTGCGGAACATCCGAAGATAAAGTTCTGATTGAATTCCATATTTTTTTCCTCCGTTTAATACCTAAACTATATGTTCAAGAGTCTTGTTGCTTCGGACTCCGGTGCTATCACTAAAGTCTTCAGCCCCGCTCATAAACAACCTTTAATTGTCGCCTCTTGCGCTGGAGATATAAGTCATTGTCAGCATGCAGAAAACGTAGGTCTGGATTGCTCCGGAAAAGAGATCAAAGTATACATGGAGCGCTGCGGGCCATCCTGTTGCGATCCATCCGAGGAGTCCGTAGATAAGAGCCATCATAACAGTTCCGGAGAGGACGTTTGCGAAGAGACGCAAGGACAATGAAATGGGCACCGCGATATCCGAGATGATATTGATGGGAAGCCAGATGGGAAGCCAGGGAGGAAGGGGTGAACACTTGTCCTTCCACAACTGTGCGGGCTTATTGAATCTGACCTCACTGTAATGGATTATTGTGAATGTGATAAGTGCAAGCGGAAGGGTTACGCCGTAGTCAGCCGTGGGAGGTCTGAGTCCCAGCAAACCCGAGATATTTGACAACAGTATGAAGCAGAAAAGGGTAGCAATGTAATTGAAGAAAATGGGAGCGCCTTTTCCCATACCGCCTTTGACAGTATTCTGGAGAAACTCCACAAGAAGCTCCACGCCATTCATAAAGCCGCTTGCGGGTGCGAATTTTTCCTCGCGAAGAGCTTTTCTGAAGCCGTGTCCCGCAACGACGGAAAAGACCATCAGAATCAGCATGACTATAAGAATACTCACATGAGTGTTGGTGATATAGACGGTGTGACCGAAGAATGAATAGTCGAACAGACCGTGAACCATGAAATCGATATTATCTGCAGACAGCAGTAATCCGTATCCCAATGCCTAAACCTCCGTGATCTTAATTTTTGGTATTTCCCTCAGCAGTGCTTTCTCCCTTAAACCTCTCCGCGATCTCCGGATGAAGGGCATCATATTCTTCCTGACTGATCGAAACGGGATCAGTTTCGTGAAAATATGAGTTGTAGAACTTATGTGTGAGCGGCTGCATGTATGCCGAGATCTTAAGGCTCATGTAGGCCGCAAAAAATGCTATTGGGTTAAACTTATCGGATATGCAGGTGATGGCAATCATTATGCCGAGTATCACATATCTCTTCAGATATCCGAAATAAATCTTTTTCCTGGCTTCGTTCTCGGGAAGATCCAGTGCCTTGTCGAGAACATTGTACATATCCGTTGCGGATACATATGCGGTCATTATTCCGATGAACCAGGAAAAGCAGATCCGCAGTGATCCGGTCTTCATAAGGACATCGATAAGAGCCGTAACCGCAAGTCCCAAGATTCCCAAAAACAGGATCCCGCTCCTGAGTTCCAGAAGTGTTCTGTTTTTATTTTTCAGAGCTGTCCGGAGACTCATCAGTCTTGTCTGAAGTTCCTTTGCCGCCGGAAATGCTCATTGCATACCGGTAAATATTGTTAAATCCCGCAATCGCACCTATAAAGAAGAACAATATGGCGATCCATTTTGTCCCGAAATATCTGTCCAGCATTAAGCCTATAGCCCCCAGCCCGCATATGGGTACCAGAAGGAACAGAGTAAACTGTGTGAGCATGGACAGTGCACGGATAACATTGCGGTCCTGATTCTTTTTCACAATAAGTGAATTATACAGCAATTTGCCAGAAAAGTCTATAAATTCAGATAATAATATGGTATCATCGGATTTGTTAAAACGTCTCTATGCACTTAATTCGAGGTAACAGTCATGACCATAGAAAAACTGTACCGGAAAAGGATCATTCCTTCCGAATGCATCCTGCTTAAAGACGATGAGGTCGTATATCTGGATGACACCGTTCTCATCACCAAATGGAAGACATTAAAGCCCAAAGCTGAATTCGACCACGGTGCCAGTGCCTATATATTTGAAAAAGGCATCAAGGTCAGCAAGTTTTACCATGCAGACGGAACTCTTCTGTACTGGTACTGTGACATCGTTGATTTTGAAGCGGACCACGATACGGGAACCCTTACAGTCACAGACCTTCTGGCTGACGTCATTGTTTATCCTTCCGGCAGGATCAAGGTAATGGATCTGGATGAGCTTGCGGATGCACTGGAGCAGGGGCTCATCACTCAGGAGCAGACCGCAACCTGTATGAAGAGGCTGGATGCACTTCTTACACTGATAGACAGAGACAAATTTGATACGCTTTGCGAATATCTCGATTCGAGAGATCTGTAAATTAAAAGCCCTCCGCTGATGCGGAGGGCTTTTTGGTTTCGTTTAATTGAATGCTCTTGCATTCTGGCAGGTGAAGTAGATGATCTGATATCCGGAAGAGATATCCTTAATGAACTTCGAAGCACCCGCCAGTTTCTTGTCGTCCAGATTTACAAAAGGATCATCCAGTACGAGGAAAGGTTTTTCGGCAGTATACATTGCATCCGCCATGGCCACTCTCCTGCACAGTCCCACAAGATCCTTGAATCCCTCGGACAACGTCTCGGGAACTCTGGGCTGGCCCTGTTCAACATAGGTTACATTGAGATTTGCATCGATGGTATATTTCTTCTCATCCCCGGAGAGGATCTCATAATACTTGTCAAATGCTGCCTGGATATCCTTGATGTATCTGGTATTGAAATTATCCCTTGCAGTCTTCAGACACTCTCTTGTCTTGATGATGGTGTTATACCTGTCATGAAGAACCTTCAGTTCCTCGCTGCGGGAATCATATTCCTCCTTGGCGTCTTCCATTGCGGAACAGATCTCCTCAGCCTCTGCCAGCTCTTTCTTGCAGGCCTCATAGAGTTTCTCGTCATCGTTCAGGGATACTTCAGCCTTGGTAAGCGCCTCATCAAGATCATCCAGGGAGATCACTTCGGGCTCGGGACATACAAGGCCCTGGTATTTTGAAACATCGTGATCGGTTTCAAATACACTGACCTTCTTGGCAGCAATCTTAAGATCTTCCTCTCTGAGACCGATCTGCTCAACTCTGGTTGCTATGTCATTTACGGGAACGCACATCTCGGCAGCGGTGGATTCGGGAATTGAAGCTCTGGTTCCCACAACGGAGCATCCCTTTACATATTCCTTGAGTTCGGAAAGTCTGTTGTCGAAATCCTTCTCCTTGATAACATCAAGATGATGCTGCTTCTTGGCTTTGAGTGCTTCGTATTCCTTAACCTCATTTCTGAGATTCATAAGATCGCTCATGGCGGATCTGCCCACATACTGAATACCTACGTTTCCGAGGAGATCCTGTGCATCCATCTCGGTACCTTCAACCAGTTCCTCGTCTTCGGCAATCTTGGACATAAGCTCGTTATATCTTCTGGCAGTACCTTCACCGCTGGTCCTGGTTTCGTCATTATGCTTCTTATTCAGGATAGCGCCGTAAACGATAAGACCTATTCCCAATACAGCAGCAGCGCCGATGGCGGGATGAACGAATATGGCAGCACCGGCTGCTGCAAGGATGATGACTATGCCGACAATGAGCATGACGATAAAGGGCTTATATTTTTCTCTCTGTGCCTCCAGCGCCTGATTCTTAAGAAGTTCAGCCTCTTCTCTTCTGTCGGGAAGTTCATCCTTAAGCTCCTGGATCATATTCCACTGGTTTACAAGTCTGTCAATCTCGGATGAAGCGGGAATGGATTTTGCAAACTTCTTGTTTTCGTTTTCCAGACGCTCCGTCTCGGCAGGGGTAAGCTCCAGAGATGCGATCTCTTTCTCGTCATCTCTTAACACAACCGAAGTCTCAACCCACTTTTTTGCGGTCTCAGCATCGGGAATGGATCCCTCAAATACACTCTTGGCAGTTCTGAGATCATCTTCCGCTTTTTCCTTGGCAGCTTTCAGGTTCTCATAATTATCCTTCTGCTCCTTAAGATCCAGATACTTTCTGTATGCATCAGTCCTCTTTTTAAGTTCTGCCTGTCTTTCCTTATCGGCTTCTTTCTTGCTCAGTGCTTCTTCTGTCTTGGATGTAAGTTCCTCACAGAGATTCCTCTGGGAGTCGATATTCCTGAACAGATCCTTAAGTTTGGAAAGTTCAGCCTCCTCCTTATTGATAAGACCGGTGGCTCTGTCGGGAGTGAGTCTGTCACTCTCTTTTTTGAGAAGTGCATCCGCAGCCTCATATTTTTTCATATCATCATCGCGTTCGGAAACTCCTCCGATACGCGCACTGATATCGCTGGTCACGGCAGTCGCACAATCCTGCTGTGAAACGAAGGCTGTTCTTTCAAATGAATCTGCATCGATTCCGAAAAGTGCAATTCCGGGTATGGGCTCAAAGCTGTGATCAGCCATTCCGGTAGAAGTATTCATGATCTTAAGTACATCCTCGGATTCCTTATTCCCAAAGGTCCTGTAGATGCAGTAATTTACGCCGTCCTTCTCAAAAGTGAGGCTTCCGCCGTATGTTCCGCCCTGCCAGGGTTTGAAGAACTTTCTCTCGTTCTCTATCTCTGATCTTGATTTTTCATTGGAAAAACCATAGAGCATCACCTTGATAAATGACGCAAGTGTCGATTTTCCGCTTCCGTTATCTGTGTGGATGCAGTTGATACCTTCGGTAAAGTCACGATCCTCATTGCAGAGTTTTCCAAAATTGTCTATATGACAGGACACGAGCTTCATACGTCTATCTCCTCCCCCTTCAGTGCCTGAATCGCACATTTAACAATGCGGCCTCTCTCTTCTTCGGATAAATCCTCGTCCGCCTTAAGAAGTCTTACAAGTTCTCCTTTTAATGAAGCTTCGTGAAGGTATTCATCGTAATCGATAGCGATCCTGCTGTTATCTTTAACTTCTCCGTAGAAAAATCTGTCAGTGATGACACGTCTTACGTGTTCCACATCTTTCTCTGCATTGACATCCACTTCTCCGGTAAGAATGATCCTCACAAGATCATCGCTGGTGGCATCTGTTGCTTTGATGGCATCGGATACGCACTTATCGATCTCAGGAGTGGTCATGCACTCGGAAATATTAGTTTCAATCTCATAAACCTTTCTCTTGGCGAAAGGAATGAATGTGGTCTCATAGGAAAGATTGTCATCATCGATGTCCATCAGGACAAAGCCGTGCTCACCACACTCATCAAAGCCTCTTCCCTCGATACATCCGGAATAGCAGTAAACGCCTCTGGAAGGAAGATCCCCCTCGGTAAAAGAATGATAATGTCCCAGAGCAAGATAATCGATATTTCTGTTCTTCAATCTTCCGAGATCGATACTCTCCGCCTTGTCCTTACCCTGGTATTTATCGGCAGTGCCATGCATTACAACAATATTCATGGCATCGTAATCAAGGTTGAATTCGGTATAGGCTTTGTCAAAGCCGTCAGCCCCGGGAACCACTCCCGTGATAACAACATCCTTACCGGATGAAGTTTTCATGGTCTGTGAAGTCAGACCTTCTTTTCCGAAAACCGTAAGGTTAGAGGGAATATCATCCCCGTCGAAAAATCCGTCCTCATCATGATTTCCCCTGAGATAAAAGAACTTTACATTCGGATGGCTTTCGAATGCTGCTCTTACGCGGTTTACCGCACCGACTCTCGCCGTCTTCTTATCGAAGAGATCCCCCGCGATGATGACTGCCTTTACCGCATTGTTATCGGCATAGTCAGCTATTCCGCAGAAGGTGTCGAGGATCTCGTCCCTTCTTAAAGCGGCTTTTGTTTTGTCCAGCTTCGACTCCATCTTGGAATCAAGATGGGCATCTGCCATGTGAATGATCTTCATACCCCTTTATGTCTCCTTTACCTGTTGGTTTCTCTCTCCATAACAAGAGTTGATGCCAGATTGCCAATTATACTGATCAAGTCAATATCGGACTGTGACCATTTCCTTATCTTATTAAATACATCAAATGTCATGACCGCATAAGGAACGTCTCCGGAATAAGCCGCACATACAACGCATGCACCTATCTCCAGTTTTTTCAAGCGGTCATACATAACAGGATTTATATCCTTTATGGATTCCGTGTTGTTCAGCACGTAAGTGTGATCGTCGCCGCCCACGTGAGTGAATCCCGTAAAGTCAAAAGAGATCCCTTCCTCACGGCGCTCGTTTTCAAGGACATATTTTCCGTTGGAGCATATGGCTTCCGCTCCACTGTCACTTAAGAGCGAGATTCCGTCCAGATCGAAAATCGTTCTTATATCGCTCTGAACGCTCCTGCTTCTTATGAGATAATCTATGCCCTTTCTGGAAAGCCCCAAAACCAGCGATGATATGAAATCTCTCTTCTTATCTCTTGAGATCGCATAGGAAACCGCCTGACTTTCCATGTAATCGCCTTCTATGCCGCCGTGAAGCTTCTCATCGTAGATGATATGTCTGTTCTTTCCCTTTTCTTTGGCGATATAAAGTGCTTTATCCGCTTTGGAGAACAGCGTCTCGATATTCTCGCCGTCAACAGGATATGCGCTGATACCCTGGGAAATGGTAAGTTTGAACTTGCCGTCAAACTTAAGGGCCAGTTTCTTGTTCAGGACCTTAAGCATGTTCTTAAGGCCTTCCCTGGTAGGCACGCCGTAAACAAATGCCAGGAATTCATCTCCGCCGAATCTTCCGACAAAACCTCTGTCACCTACAACGGACATAAGTGAATCCGCAACATAGCTGATGACTTCGTCTCCGAATGCATGTCCGAAATTGTCGTTTACATTTTTAAAATCATCAACATCGGTCATGATGAGCCAAGCCGTTTTTCCGTTAAGGGTAGGCAGCAGGTCAATGACATATTCCGAAACCGCTCTTTTGTTGATCAGTCCGGTTCCGGGGTCCCTTGCAGCGGGAGTCATATAATAGGGCTCATCGCTGGCACGGTTATTGGAAACATACACTCCCACAACAAGATCATCGTTCATTACCGGGACTCCCCCGAGGAATCTGGCGCTCCTCTTGTCTCCGTCAGGTCTGATATACTGGATCTGCATGGAAAAGTTTCTGTCTTTTTTCTTCAGATGCTGCAGCAGTTCATCCAGCTCTCTTTCATATTCGGGATTTGAACCGATGAATTTTTCGTGGATCTGTTTTATATAATCGTCAAAATCGGCATCAACGATCTTAAATGAATTTCCGTTCAGGTATTTATACAGCACCACATTACCGGTGACTGTATTGTATTCAAAATATATATCATTTCTCTGAGACATGAAGAAACGATACTTTGCAAGTCTCTTGCGATCATCCTCAATGGCGGCAGCAAAACCCGACAGATCGGAATAACATATCTTACACAGAGGATCACCATTCTCAGTCTCGGGAGATGACATAAGTGTCATGTATACTCCCGAGCAGACAAGACCCTGACGATTATCGAGCTCGGTGATAAGTTCAAGGATCACCTCATCCGGCTGCATCTCTTTGTATCCCGGGTCTGACAGAGTCTTCTGTACCGTGGCGGCAAGAAGATTACCATCATCTCTGCTCATAAGATCGTAAATAGGAAGAGCTGAATTCTTGCCTACAAAGGAATAATGCCATTCGGCAGCACCGGTAACGGTGCCGTCACACCTTATCAGTGCGTCGACCATAACAGGAACTCCGGGAAGTCCCGACGAGGTATTTCTTTCAAGTTTCATTGATCTGCACCCCCATTATTGTGATCAATAAAATATATGATGTCCTATACTGATACCGGTAAGTCCCTCTATGGGAGTCCTGAAATATACGCAGGTTCCCACGTTGGTAACTCCGCTCATAGCTTCATCCGCTGCCCTGTAGCAACTGGATGTGGCCTTATTCTGTGCAAGAGCTATGGCAAGTCTTCCGCTTCCGGCGGGTGAAAACTGGCCCCTCTGATATATAACCCCCGTAAGAGTGTCGGGATATTTGGCACTGAGCAGTCTGTTTATAACAACGGCTCCAACCGCCACCTGGCCTTCATAGGGTTCTCCTCCGGCCTCGCAATAGATCAGGTTGGCAAGAAGATACCTGTCGTTTTCCTCAAATGTGACCTGTGAAATATCTCTCCAGACACCATTGGCTGCAGCCTGTGACATAGCCATTTCCTCAGCAAGTCTGGCTTTGAGGGTTGCAATGTCGGCTTCCTTTGCCTTAATGGCAGCTTCATAGGCCAGTGCCTCAGCCTCAGCCTGTTCGATCTGTCCGGAATATGTTCCGATGACATCACGGGTCTGAGAGATGATGCCGGAAACTTTATCCTGCTCCGCGGAAGTCTGATCCAAAAGACTCTGGAGTTCCGCTTCCTCAGTTTCAAGACGGGCTTTCTGTTCTTCTATGTAAGCCCTTGTATCCTTATATTCCTGAAGTTTTCTCTGGTCGTAATTTTCGATCTTTTCAAAAAAATCGGCAGCGGTAAGAATCTCAGACAGGCTTTTTGCTCCAAGGATCGCCTCGAGAAAATCCTGGTCTCCTCTTTCGTACATGTCCCTGACTCTTATGACCATGCACTCGTACTGCCATTCTTCGGTAGCTATGGCATCCTCCAGAGCCACCCTTGTAGCCTCGATCTCCAGCTGTTTCTCAGCCATCTGTTCCTCGAGGCTCTGAAGATTATCACCGATGGTTTCCAGCTGACCATTAAGTTCAGTAACCCTTGTCAGGAGTTCACCCTGCTCGGTCCTCAGATCATCAAGTTCATTCTGATTGGCCTGCTGACCCGCTTCGAGTTCATCCTTTTCCCTCTCAGCCTGATCTATCTGCTGCTGGGTAGTAGCATGGCTTTCGCTATGCGGGATCTGGATCAGTGAGATGACAAGCGCAAGAGTAACAGCCCCACCGGTGATGATCCTCAGAACATCCGCGTGGGCAATCCTGCTGAATATAAAACTGTCACTGCGCTTATTTTTCATTAAAGGGATATCTCGATCTTTCTTCCCGTATCTTTGTACTGCGTGTATTTAACGCCTGCTGCGTCAAACATCCTCTTGGCAGCAAGGTTCGTGTCGGTACCGCAGTATTTGTCACTGTGATATACCACTTCCTTTATGCCTGCCTGAATGATGGCCTTGGCACATTCATTACAGGGGAAAAGAGAGACATACAGGATGGTGTCTTCAAGGGATCCGCCTCTGTAATTCAGAATGGCATTCAGCTCACTGTGGGTTACATAGGCATATTTATTAACCCCGGGATTGCCCTCCCTGCTCCAGGGAAATTCATCATCACTGCATCCCTTGGGAAGGCCGTTATATCCCATGGAAAGGATCTTGTGGTCCCTGCTTACGATGCAGCATCCCACCTGAGTGTTGGGATCCTTACTCCTGAAGCCTGACAATTTGGCCACGCCCATGAAATACTCGTCCCAGCTTATATAATCTTCTCTCTTTTTTTCATCCATTATTTGGTACCGAAAATTCTGTCACCCGCATCACCGAGACCGGGAACAATGTAATTGTGCTCGTTAAGTTTCTCATCAACGGAACCGATGAAGATATCAACATCGGGATGTGCCTCCTTGAGAACCTCGATTCCCTTGGGTGCAGCGATGATGCAGAGGAAATGGATATGCTGGCATCCTCTTGCTTTGAGCATGGTTATGGCTTCAACCGCAGAACCGCCGGTAGCGAGCATGGGATCCACTACAAAGATCTCTCTCTCGGCACAGTCCGCAGGAACCTTGCAATAATATTCAACGGGCATTGAAGTCTCGGGATCTCTGTAGAGTCCGATATGTCCTACCTTGGCGGTGGGGATCATCTGAAGCATTCCGTCCACCATGCCGAGTCCGGCTCTTAAAATGGGAATGACCGCAAGCTTCTTACCTGCAAGCTGTTTAACGGTAGTCTTGCAGATGGGGGTTTCGATCTCCACATCCTCAAGTCTCAGATCCCTGGTAGCTTCGTAGCAGATGAGCATCGCGATCTCGCTGATGGTCTCACGAAACTCTTTGGTTCCGGTTTCCTTTCTTCTGATAAATCCGATCTTGTGTCTGATCAAAGGATGATCCATTACCACTACTTTTCCCATTTTATACTTCTCCTTAATAATATATTAGTTTTCGATCTGATTGATCCTTCTTGCATGGCGCTGTGCGCCGGAAAATTCTGTTTCAAAGAATGCATCGACTATTGCTTCCGCAAGATTAACGCCTACGATTCCGGCACCAAGGGCCAGCATATTAGCATCATTATGAAGTCTGGTCATTTTAGCACTTAAGGGATCTGTGCAAAGAGCACATCTAACGCCCTTCGCCTTGTTTGCACAGATGCTCACTCCGATACCGGTAGTACAGATGACAATTCCCTTTTCACATGTTCCATCGGAAACAAGTCCGGCAGCAGCATGTGCGAATTTGGGATAATCGCAGCTGTCATTGGAAAATGTTCCCACGTCCTGAACTTCATGTCCCTTTTCTTCGAGATACTTCTTAAGATGTTCCTTAAGGTCGTATCCGCCGTGATCGCAACCGATAGCAATTTTCATTCTACTTCCTCCATTTTAAGTCCTGCAGATTTAAGCAGCCTGTTCCAGAAAGCCTCTCCAAATCCAAGGTCCGTAAAATTTTCCACAAGGATGACGTCCACATCCTCGTCATCCATTTTTCTAAGTGTTGAATAAAAAGCGTGTGCGGCAGCTTCCGCATCATCAAGGGCACCGGCACTCTTTATGACATCCGCATCATATTTGCCTGCATGTTCGCCGCAGCAGAACACTCCCGTTTTCTTCCCGCTTTCACGGGCTTCCGCAAGTCTCCTGCATATATATGCTTCAACCGCCTCAGGACTTCCTTTTACCGGTATGACCTCACCCCGGGGTGCATAGTGCCTGTATCTCATTCCCGGAGCCTTGGGCCTTGCTCCGCAGGAAGGATCAAGAAGTGCCGGATCCGTTCCGATATTTTTGCCCAGAGCTTCCGACAGCATTTCTCCGGTTATAAATCCCGGTCTTAGCACCTGCATTGGGGTTCCCGTCAGATCTATTATGGTGGATTCGATGCCGATCCTGTTTTCACCGCCATCCAGAAGTGCGTCTATACGGCCGTTCATATCTTCCAAAACATACTCTGCGGTGGTGGGACTGGGTTTGCCGGACAGATTGGCACTGGGTGCTGCTATATATCCGCCCGATGCCCTGATGAACTCCAGAGCAACGGCATTGTCCGGCATCCTGACTGCCACGGTATCAAGTCCGCCGGTGGTCTTTCTCGGAACCGTATCCCTTGCCTTAAGTATCATGGTAAGGGGACCCGGCCAGAACCTTTCAGCCAGTATATATGCTTCTTCGGGAATGTCCGATACAATCCCCTCCAGATCCTTCATATCGCAAATATGAACTATCAGCGGATTATCGGAAGGCCTTCCCTTGGCCTCATATATTTTGGAAGAAGATGATTCTTTAAGAGCATCGCCTCCGAGGCCGTATACCGTCTCCGTAGGAAATGCCACAAGTCCTCCGTTTCTTATGATATCTCCGCATTTCTTTATTGCTTCCATATCCGAAGGGCTTAGGTTTCCTTCCGGGTTTTCTATTTTATAAACTTTCGTGTCCAAAATTCTTATCCGATCATTGTCCGTATGCATAAAGCCTTAAAAGATTCCATGCATCGGAAGTTCCGTAACCTATGCGCCATGCACCGATGCCTCCCAGGTCCATGGTCATCATGACATGGATCTTAGCCGTAAGAGAATCCGTATCTTCAAGCCATACCTGATGAAGAGTTGTTCCTTCCCTCCATTCGAGATAATTCTGACCCGTGACCTCATCCCATACGGGAGTGACCCCGACCCTGGCCAGGTAATCTGCCTGGTTAGCCAAGGTCAGATATTTTCCTGTAGTGGTTCCGTCGGTGGTGGACCATTCTACGGTATAAAAAGGAACGGCATTGATGATCTTCTGAGAAGGCACCTTCTCAAGGGTGAGATTAAGGCCGTTTCTCACATATTCAAGGTCGGCAACACTGCCTGCCACTCCGCCTCCGGGAGTGTGCTCATCATATCCCATGATGAGAACGTAGTCCACAAACTGTCCCTGAAGATCAAGTCTGTACATGGAATTATATTCAAAGGGGACGTAGTTATCGGTGGAAAGGCATATTCCGTTCATTCTGCAAAGAACCGACAACTCGCGAAGGAACTGGATATAATACTCACCGCTTCCGTCGGGAAGTCCCTCAAAGTCCATGTTCAATCCGTCGGCCCCAACCGCAAGCACCGCATTCACCAGATCCTGGGCCAGTTTGCGACGCCTGGGTGTATCAGACAGAAGAGCAGTTTCATCTATATTAAATCCGTTCTCATTGCCGTATTCGAAATTATCCGCAACAACCCAGACATCAACGCCTTTCTGATGCGCTCTTGCCACATAATCGGCGGTGGCAAAATTCCTGAAAGATCCTTGATCATCGGTAAGGGATATCCACATGGGAGCAATGACATTTATGCCCAGGGCTTCATTTAAAGCCTCCCCCAGGGTGTCATTTCCGGCAACGCTGTATATGGGATGGAATCCCAGATTAACTTTAGTATCAAGCCTGACGGATGTGTATTCCGGAAGTTCGGGAGCCGCAGGAGCAAGATCAGTCACAGAATCCGCCTTTTTCATGCGTTTGTTCTCAATATAGCCGATGAGGCAGTCGGAGGTCATGACTTTACTCCAGTCCTCCATGGCTTCAATGAGCTCAACCGTCTCTCCGTCTTCCACTTCACGAAGTATGGGGCTCTTTATGCCTCCCAGTATTCGGATCTGGGTATCCTTGGTCACGGTACGCATTTCATGGGTAACGCCCCACTGAGTACACAGATGCACATGAAGATCATAGACATCCGCAGTGAAAACAGCGAACATCTTCAGATAATCGGCAGACACATATAATCTGTCATTTTCCCTAAGTGTAAGAGGGTATCCGAGATCGGTGCTGACACCGGAAACAGAATAAGCAGACGCCCCGTCCGTAACCTCATAGGTTTCCTTGGCCGTGGTGTACATAAGGCATCCGCCGTTATATGAAGGATCGTAGAAAAAGCCTTCGGTAAGGTATTTTCTGACGGTATCCATGTCAAAATAGCATCTTCCGCCCCTGACAAGGGCTTTTTCATCTATCTTTTCGTTCTGAAGGATAATGGCTGCCATTTCGCCGTCCACGCCGAAATATTCATTAAGATCTGCCATTTCCTTACCGTAGGAATACTTTTTATAAAGAGGAACTCCCACCACCACTGCGCCTATGATGAGCATGAGCAGAAGGGGAATGATAACTACGAGGGCACTTTTTTTACGCTTTTTCATAAATATATATATCCAATCATCGGGCATAGATTTTGTCGCATAATCATACATAGTTATTTTATCACATAGGCTGTTTTACGTCATTAACTTTTGAACGCCAAATGTCCCATGCCACAAGGAAAAAGTGGCATGGGACTAATCATTTGACATATTCCTCTGACCGCACCCGGTCAAAATCCGACATTTAGAAAAACCTTCGGAAACCTGTCAGAGACTACTTGGGAATACCGTGATATACATTCCCGGTTTCCGGCATCTTCGACGGCAGCAAATAGGGTCTGGCTTTCAACAGCGTATGATCGTTGAAAACCGACAGCACCCCCATCTACCCGGGGGTATATATATTTTTATTTTCGGGGATTATCTTGCTACGAAATGGTTTCAGAGGTGAGATACCGGAAAAAGAGAACACCGTCCGGCCAAATATCAGCCTTGCGGTTCTTTCCGCCGGCGGGTAGGATACCGCAGGCGAACCATTTAGATCGTAAATTATGTATTAAAAGCCAGCCGACACCTCCTTCCCGCTGCATAGTTCCCGGAGATGCTCCCTTATTATCCACGGTGATTCCGCCGGCAGGCAATGGGAAATTTTAACAAAATTTCCCCGACATGCTTGTCATAAACAGCTCATAAATCAAAAAAATCCCCGAAAATTCGCGAAATAATGAATTTGTGAAGTATTTTTTCCGATATATAAAACAGATGAAAATAATCCATTGACGGCACTGAACAAACAAGATATCATAGGAAAATCTTATACACAGGAGGGGTAGTTTCATGCAGATTGAAATAGTCGGAAATAATCGCGTAAAATGCACCCTTACAAGTGAATATCTCAAGTCCCGCTGGATCGATATCGATGATCTGGCTTACGGGACGGAAGCTGCCACCAATCTCTTCCGCGACATCATGGAAGAGGCAAAGGCAAAATTCGGAATAGACTTCAAGGCCGGAGAAAACCATCCCATCATGATTGAGGCTGTGCCCATGGGCGAAGGTTCCCTGGCTGTCTTTATCAGCAAAGTCGATGATGCCGATGAACTGGACACCAGATTCTCCAGGTTCTTCCGCGGGTCATCCTCTACGGACGAAGATACCGATGATGACATCGACGATCTTTTTGACGATGATGACGATGAAGAGCCCATTCCCCGCGAGAAGGCACGTCGTTCGGCACCCAAGCCCATTCCTCTCAAGAATGTTTCGGAGATCGGAAAGCCCTTCTTCGAGCTTCTCGATAAGGAAAAAGAGCACATCAAAGAAAGTGGCTGCATCATTACCGTTTCTTTCGACAGGCTCAGTGACATAATCGATCTGGCAACTTCAAGCCTTAAATATGACGGTGAAAATTCGGTCTACAAGAACACCCGCGGTGACAAATATCTTCTTGTCATTCCTGCAGAAGGTGAGAATTTTGCAAAAGCAATGAGTTTTGCCGAGGCAGTAACGGAATTCGGTCACACCAGGATCGTTCCAAAGGCCGGAGCAGCGTTTTTGGACAAGAGCTACGAGGTGCTCATAGCAACCGACGCATTAAGAAAAATTTCCATGTAGAAAACATGCGGGTCTCCACCCGCGAAAGCCCTGAAATACAGCATTCGGCAGGCAGGAATCAGATTTCCCGCCTGCCTCTTTTTATGTTATACTATTTAGGATCTTTTTCATTTTTTTAAGAAAGGAAAAAGTGTTATGAAAACCCGTCTGAAGCTTAAAGGACATCTGAAGTCGTACATGCGCTTCAGCATTTACCTCGGGCTTTTACTGCTTGCGGTCAATATTGCCCTGTTCCCTGTCAGCATACAGGCCGGAGCCCTGCTGAGTGCGTTCACGATCTTCTACTTTATAGTTTCTCTTACTCTGTATCACAACAATAAGCCCATGATCATGAATGAGCTTATAAGTTTTGCTACAGAATATGGGCAGATACAAAAAAAGCTCCTGAAGGAACTGGACATCCCCTACGCCCTGCTGGACGAGGACGGCAAAGTCATGTGGACCAACCTGGCCTTTGAACAGATCACGGATGCTCCTTCCAAATACAATAAATCCATTACCTCCGTTTTCCCGGTGATAACCGGTGACAAGCTTCCCAAAGATGAAGAGACTCCCGAGTCCGAATTCGATATCGAGCACGAGGGAAGGGATTACACCATCAAACTGAAGCGCATTCCCTTGCGGGAAATGGCTGAAAACAGTGACCTCATTGAGGCTGAGGGCTACAACGGTTACCTCATAGCCATGTTCATGTTCGACAAGACCGCACTGAACATCGCTCTTCAGGAACTGGACGACCAGTCGCTCTGTGTCGGCATGATCTACCTCGATAACTTCGACGAGGCAATGGAAAGTGTTGAGGAAGTCAAGCAGAGTCTCCTGGCTGCGCTGATAGACCGAAAGGTCAACAAGTATATATCTTCCATGGACGGTATCTGCCGCAAGATGGAGAAGGATAAATATCTTGTCATCCTCAGAAAAAAAGCCATCACCGACATGCAGGACAAGCATTTCGAACTGCTTAACGATATCAAAACCGTCAAGATCGGTGAGAACAGCATGTCCGTTACCACCAGTATCGGTCTCGGAGTGGACGGCTTAAGTTATGCACAGAATTACGAGTATGCAAGAAACGCCATCGACCTGGCCCTCGGCCGTGGCGGTGATCAGGCCGTTATCAAGACCAAGGAACAGGTAACTTATTACGGCGGTAAGTCCCAGACGGTTGAAAAGAGTACAAGAGTCAAGGCAAGAGTAAAGGCTCAGGCACTCAGAGAGATCATCACAGCCAAAGACAATGTTCTTATCATGGGACACAGAAATCCCGATGCGGATGCCTTCGGTGCTGCGGTGGGAATATACTGTATCGCCAAAATCCTGGGCAAGAGCGCATATATCGTAATGGATAATCCTACCGGAGATATCCAGCCCCTTATCGATACCTTCGAAAGCGGCGGCGAAGAATATGAATCCGTACTCATAAGTTCGCAGCAGGCCATAGACCTTGCTTCTGCAGCTTCGGTGCTGGTAGTGGTCGATGTCAACAAGCCCTCCATCACAGAGTGCCCCGAGCTTATCAAGTACTGCAAGACCATCGTGGTCCTGGACCATCACAGAGCAGGAAGCGAAGTCATCGAAAATGCTACTCTCTCATATGTAGAGCCCTATGCATCCAGCGCCTGCGAGATGATCTCCGAGATCCTCCAGTATGCTGCTGACAATGTCAAGATCCGTCCGGAAGAAGCAGACTGCATGTACTCAGGAATAATCGTTGACTCCAATTCCTTCCAGAGCAAAGCCGGTGTCAGAACCTTCGAAGCAGCAGCATTCTTAAGAAGATGCGGCGCGGATGTCACAAGAGTCCGTAAGATGTTCAGAGCCGGTGCGGATGAATACAGGGCAAAAGCAGATGCGGTATCGCAGGCAGAGATCTATCGCGGAAGCTATGCCATAAGCGTATGTACCGCAGACGACTGTCCTAACCCCACCGTTATCGGTGCCCAGGCAGCAAACGAGCTTCTTAACATAAGAGGCATAAAGGCAAGCTTTGTTCTTACTGAATATGCGGGCAAGATCCATATAAGTGCCAGATCCATAGACGAAGTCAACGTTCAGCTCATCATGGAACGTATGGGCGGTGGCGGCCATCTGTCGGTGGCGGCCTGCCAGCTTGAAGGCACCCAGATTGAGGAAGCCATCGGAGAACTTAAAAACACAATTGATTCATTAACAGAAAGCGGTGAGATCTGATGAAGATAATTCTTTTAAAAGACGAGAAAAAGTTAGGAAAAAAAGGGGAGATCATAAACGCCAGTGACGGATATGCAAGAAACTATATCCTTCCCAAGGGAATCGGCGTAGAAGCAACTCCTGCGAATATCAACGACCTTAAATTGCAGAAAGCAAATGAAGCAAAGGTTGCCGAGGAAAAGCTTGAGGAAGCAAAAGCACTTGCAGAAAAGCTCTCTTCCGTAACCGTTCTTACCACCATCAAAACAGGTGCCGGCGGCAGGGCATTCGGAAGCATCTCTTCCAAGGAAATTGCCGAAGAATGCAAGGCTCAGCACGGAATCGAACTGGACAAGAAGAAGATCGTTCTTGATGATGCCATCAAGGCTCCCGGGACCTACAACGTCCAGATCAAGATCCATCCCCAGGTTACCGGAAGTCTTAGCGTTAAAGTAACAGAGGCCTGATATGGACGGTTTTAACGAGAATCTCATAAAAAAAATACTGCCCCACGATGACGATGCGGAAAGAGCCGTACTTACCAGTATGCTCTTGTCTTCCAAAGCCATAGCGGAGGTCCAGGAGATCATCCGCAGCGGGGATGAATTCTATAATAAAATTTTCGGCCTGATCTTTGATACCATCATCGAGATGGAAAACAACGGTCAGAAGGTGGACCCTGTAACCCTGAAGGATAAACTCGGTGAAAAGAAGCTTGGCAAGGAAAAGCTTCCCGAAAATGTTACCAGCATGTCCTTTATCATGGATATAGTAAAGGATTCCACTTCCAGCACCAGTGCCAATGCAACCTACTATGCCCAAATCGTCCACAAAAAGGCAGAAGCCAGAAGCCTTATAAACGCAGCGGAAAAGATTGCCGAAGACGGATACAAGGATGAAATGGACGTAAACGACCTCTTCGATTCGGCGGAAAAGAAGATCTTTGCCGCAACGGAATCAAGGATCGTCAAAGATATCACCCCCATCGGTGACATCTTTTTTCAGGCACTTACCAACGTATCAAAAGCCCACCGTATGCAGGGCATGGTTACCGGTATATCCACCGGTTTTACGGATCTGGATTATATGACATCCGGATTCCAGAACTCGGATTTCATACTTATAGCGGCAAGACCCTCAATGGGAAAAACCGCATTTGCCCTTAATATCGCAGAGAATATGTGTCTTAAGAGTGACAAGGCCGTGGGTATATTCAGTCTCGAGATGGGCGGCCCCCAGCTGGCCAACAGACTTATGGCCATGAACTCCAGGGTCGATGCATCCCTGTTAAGAAGCGGAAAGCTGAACAGCGATGAATTCCAGAAGATCACCGAAAGCGGTACTCTCTTCGGAAAATCCAAACTTTTCATAGATGACACTCCCGGAATCTCCGTTTCCGAAGTCCGTTCCAAGTGCAGAAGACTGAAGGCCCAGGGAAAGCTGGATATCATCTTCATCGACTACTTGCAGCTGATGCAGGGCAGCGGAAAAGCAGAGAGCAGACAGCAGGAGGTATCACAGATCTCCAGAGACCTTAAGGGTCTCGCAAGAGAGCTGAATATTCCGGTCATTGCACTCTCCCAGCTTTCAAGAACAGTAGAAAGCCGTAAGCCTCCCAAGCCCATGCTCTCCGACCTCCGTGAATCCGGAGCCATCGAGCAGGATGCGGATATCGTAATGTTCATATACAGGGAGGACTATTACAACAAGGATACAAAGAGAAAGAATGTATCGGATATCATCATTGCCAAGCAAAGAAACGGCCCCGTAGGGGATGTCCATCTTGTATGGCTTCCTCAGTACACGAAGTTTGCCAACATGAGCAAGGATGACAAAGACAAGCTCAAAGAACTGGGCGAAGATGAAGAATAAAAAAAGCAGGTGCACGAAGCACCTGCTTTTCATTTTGCTAAAACTTATGCCTGCTCGATAGCGGATACGGGGCACTGTCCTGCGCAAGAACCGCAGTCGATGCACTTTTCCTTATCGATCTCGAACTTGCCGTCTCCCATGGAGATAGCACCAACGGGGCACTGAGCCTCACAAGCACCGC
>JAEEGL010397540.1_pt1 | contig 22854 bp, 15 predicted proteins | sample 9134231 | NCBI WGS metagenome assembly JAEEGL01 (sample SAMN16246548, study PRJNA631951) | gut metagenome | biome: gut microbiome; feature: rumen; material: fiber-attached | host: Bos | place: Iran: Karaj | collected 2018-10 | reverse complement strand
CTAGGTCTTTGATCATGCCGATGACATTGTCGTCGATGAGGACGCTGTGGGAGAACTTCTCACCACCGTGGGCTACGCGGTGACCGACAGCATTGATTTCCTTCAGGTCTTTGATGACACCCATCTTCGGGTCGACCAAAGCTTTCAGTACCAGCTTGATACCTTCAGTGTGGTTCGGGATGGGGAGTTGCTCGTAGTATTTCTCACCGTTGTATTTGTGGGTGAATTCGCCCATTTCGAGGCCGATGCGCTCGAGCAAACCCTTGGCCAGCAGGCGTGATGAATTGGCATTTTCCATTTCCAGTAATTGGTATTTAATGGAGGAACTGCCACAGTTTAAGACTAATATTTTCATGTTGAATTGTTGATGGTTTATTTGTTTAATTGTAGTTGTTAATTGGCCTGCGACCAAGAAATCTTTCAAAAATCAAAACAAAATCATAGAAATCTGATTTTGAGATATTTTATAGATTTTTGAACGATTTCTTGCGAAGCAATCCCCTACATGTGATTATTTCTGTTTCTGTGCAATAGCCTGATTGCAGGTAATTGCGACCAGTTTATACACGTCGTCGATTGAGCAGCCACGGCTGAGGTCGTTGCAGGGCTTGGCGAGGCCTTGCAGCACAGGACCGACAGCTTCGGCACCGGCCAGACGTTGCACGAGTTTGTAGGCGATGTTGCCGACTTCAAGGCAGGGGAATACAAGCGTGTTGGCCTTACCGGCGACGGGACTTCCTGGAGCCTTGCTGGCACCCACCGAGGGTACGATGGCGGCATCAGCTTGCAGTTCACCATCGAGGACGAGGTCGGGACGACGCTCCTTGGCGATGCGGGTGGCTTCGATGACCTTGTCGACGACCTCATGTTTGGCGCTACCCTTGGTGGAGAAGCTCAAAATAGCAGTGATGGGGTCAATCTTGGCGATAGCCTTGGCAGTGTCGGCGGTACAAATGGCGATTTCGGCCAATTGCTCGGCTGTCGGCATCGGTGTGACGGCGCAGTCGGCGAAGACCATACGGCCGTTGGTGCCGTAAGGGCATCCCTCGGGCAGAAACATCGTGAAGGCACCGCTGACGCATGTCACGCCGGGCACGGTCTTGATGATTTGTAAGGCAGGTCGGAGCATATCACCAGTGGTGCTGCGGGCACCGCTGACGAGACCGTCGGCCTCACCAGCCTTGACCATCAATATTCCGAGATACATAAAGTTCTGGGCTAAGTCATCAGCTTGTTCGGGGGTCATACCCTTGGCCTTACGGAGTTCGTAAAGTAGATCTGCATATTTCTGCTTGTCGGGGTTGTTTTTCGGGTCGATGATGCGAGCCTTGCCGATGTTTTGGAGACCAAATTCTGCGGTCATTTCCTTGATTTTATCGGCAGGACCGATAAGTATGATGTCAGCTACTCCGTCAGCCAAAAGGCGGTCGGCGGCTTTCAGGGTACGGGGCTCGTCGCCCTCGGGGAGCACAATGCGTTGCTTGTTGGCTTGGGCATTGGCAATGATTTCTTGCATTAAATCCATTTTGTGATGTTTAATTTTGATTGTTTATTGTTGAATTGTTGAATTCAAAGATTAGACCTGCAAAGTTAGGAAAACTTTGTCTTGATTTGCAAATAATCCATTATTTTTGCAGCGGAAAAAATGAGTCATTTATGCCTCCATACCCTGACATATTCTATAGGAATCCCTTTGCTGATACAATTCAACCTGCTGATACAGTGAATGTTGATAGTGCTTTTGCCTGCGATAGTATGGTGCCGAGCTTTATAACTTCGGGATTCCAAGGCACGCTAACACCTTTGGTGCGTATGAGCTATGAAATCCTCCAGGGTTGGAATTTAGCATTGCTAGGGTTGTTGTTGCTGCTTATCGTTGTCAATAAGCAACTCTATCCACGTCAATTCCGTCAGGTGCTGACTGTGCCTGGTGGCGTGGCTCACACCAACCAACTTTTGCGCGAATGGAACCCTATGCGTAGCTTTCTTTGCGTTTCTTTCACTTTGGGGTATATCTTGATCGTAGCCCTTTTTGTGCAGAAGAGTTGCGTGGTACTTTCACATGATGTATTGAAATACAATGGTTGGTCGATGTTTTGGACTCTCTGCACGGGGGTGACGGGTTGGGTGCTTCTTCGCTATCTGATGCTGTATTTTGTCAACTGGCTTTTCAATACCCACGATACCGTCGACCGGCAGATGACAGTCCAGTTTTCCGTTTCTATCCTCACGCTTATCGTGATGATTCCTCTCGTACTTCTCTTGATATACAATCCAATAAAATTCTTTGTGTGGATGGGCTTTTGTTTATTGGGATTAGCGGCGTTTTTTAGGCTCATTTTGGGCATTATTGAAACTAGGATTGCAACAAAAATATCTTCGTTTTATATTTTTTTGTATTTTTGCACCCTCGAAATCGCACCCATTGCAACCCTCGTGACAGCAGGTTGGCGCTATTTTAGTCAGGGAACTGTATTTTAGCGAGTTAGGATGCTTGGATGTGGAAAAATTGAGTATTTTAGACGTTCTATAGAAGAAGAAAAAGATGAAGATTAAGTCAATTTTGGTGTCGCAACCCAAGCCTGCCGACATTTCTAAAACGCCCTTTGCCGATATGATGAAGAAGTATGGAGTGAACTTCACTTTCGAGAAGTTCATCAAGCTCGATGATGTTACGGCAAGCGAACTTCGTCAAGAACACATCAAACTCCCGGAATACACTGCCATTATCCTGACTAGCCGTAATGCCATTGACCATTTCTTCAGAGTGGCTAAGGAAATGCGTTATGCTGTTCCCGAGACTTTGAAGTATTTCTGCATCAATGAGTCGACAGCATTTTACTTGCAACGTTATGTGCAGTATCGCAAACGTAAAGTATTCTATGGCAATCAGACATTGAATGACCTTGTCGATATTATGAAGAAGCACAAGGACGAGAAATATCTTTACTGTTGCTCAGATATCAGCTCTGATGCAACGATTGACTTGCTGACTGCAGCCAAACTCAACTTCACTAAAGCCGTGATGTTCCGCACTGTGCCTGCTGACTTGAAGGATGTGGTGAAAATCAAGGATTACGATATGTTGGTTTTCTTCAGCCCTATGGGCATCCAGTCGCTCAAAGTGAACTTCCCTGATTTCGAGCAGAAAGAGGTTGCCATCGGCGGTTTTGGCGATGCCACCTGCCAAGCCATCATCGATGCAGGCTTCGAACTCAACTTCCGTGCCCCTACCGAGACGGCTCACTCTATGACTATGGCGATTGAGGAGTATCTTGTTGCAGAACAGAAAAAAAGTAAAAAGAAGTAAACTACCTGTCTTCCCAAGCGTTTCATATTATGACGGCCACGGAGGGACTCCCGAAATACGAGCGAATCTGTAAGGAAAACGACATTCAGACGCTTTTCGATAAAGGTCGTGGTGTTAGTGTCTATCCTTTTCGAGTCATTTACTTTTTTCGACATGTTGAAAGCCGTCCCGTCACTGTGCGTGTACTGGTTTCGGTTTCCAAAAAGCGTTTCCATTATGCATTTAAGCGCAACTATGTGAAACGTCTGATGCGTGAAGCATGGCGGCGTAGCAAGGGTTCACTTTATGAAATCTGCCAAAGGGATAATATTTCGGTAGATGTCGCGTTAGTGTATACGGCTACGGTCATCCACAGCTATGAGGAAATGCTGGCCAAGACGAAGAAAGCCGTTTGTGAGATTGTAAACAAATATGAAACGCATAGCAAAACTGCCCGCTAAATTCTTGATTCTGCTGATCAGGCTCTATCAGGTGACCTTGTCGCCATGGCTTGGGAAGAGTTGCCGATATGTTCCGACTTGTTCCAACTACGGTATTGAGGCCATAGAGAAATACGGCTTCTTCAAGGGCGGCTGGCTCACCTTTAAGCGCATCCTTTCCTGCAATCCTTGGGGAGGTAGCGGATACGACCCAGTACCATAATTAGTTTAGAGTTAAAAGTTTAGAGTTAAAAGATCAATGAAATGAAAACTGCAATACTTACATTAGCTTTGCTGGTGGTTCTTCCTTTTGGTATGTTGGCCCAAGAGAAACAGAACAATTTCGAAATCGCCAAGAGCCTCGATATCTACAACAGCGTCATGAGAGAGCTTAACTTGAACTATGTTGACGAAATCAACCCAGGCGAACTTAACGAGACAGCTATCAAGGCGATGCTTGATGGCCTCGATCCTTACACGGTATTCATCCCTGAATCCGATATTGAAAACGCCAAATTCATAACTACAGGAGAATATGGTGGCATAGGTGCTCTTATCCAATACGATGGTGAGTTCACCCGCATTTCCGATCCTTATTATGGTTGGCCTGCTCAAAAAGCTGGCATCATCGCCGGTGACGCAATTCTCGAAGTGAATGGCGTGGATTGCAAAAAGAAAAACACCCAAGAGGTCAGTGACTTATTGAAAGGTCAGCCAGGCACTGAGGTGACTATGAAAATTAAACGTTATGGTGTGGAGAAACCATTAGAGATCAAGTTGAAGCGTGAGAAAGTGAAAATCGATAATATACCATATTATACTGTGTTTGACAACGGAATCGCTTACCTTTCTTTGAGTGGCTTCACCCGTGATGTTGCCAAAGAAATGAAGGAAAAACTTGTTGAGATGAAGAAAAACTATGAGTTGAAAGGCTTCATCCTCGATTTGCGTGGCAATGGTGGTGGACTGATGAATGAGGCGGTTGACATTGTCAATCTGTTTATTCCCAAAGGTAAAGCTGTGGTTTCGATGAAGGGCAAGGCAGCCAATGCCAACAGTTTGCATCCGACCACTAATGATCCTGTCGATTTGGACATACCTTTGGCAATCCTCGTGGATGGCAGCAGCGCTTCGGCCAGCGAGATTGTGGCCGGGGCCATCCAGGACTATGATCGTGGCATAATCATTGGGCAGCGCACTTTTGGTAAGGGATTGGTACAAAACATCTTACCTTTGAGTTATAATGCCCAAATGAAAGTTACTGTGGCACATTACTACATTCCCAGTGGCCGCTGCATTCAGGAAATCGATTACTCGCATAAGAAAGACACTACACAGACAAAGAACGACACCCTTGGCAGGGCTTTCAAAACTATGGGCGGTCGCACTGTTTATGAAGGTCATGGCATCACGCCCGACGTGAAGGTCACCCGCGACCCGTATGCTACAGTGACAGCTTATCTTTATGGCAAGAACTATATCTTTGACTATGCCAATAAGTACTTTAGCGAGCATAGGAGTATTGATTCTGCCGACCGTTTCCAAATCGATGAGGCCACCTATCAAGACTTTATGAAGTTTGTGAAAGACAAAAACTTCACGTATACCACCGAAAGTGAGAAAGCCATTGAGAAACTGAAGAAAACCGCCAAGGAGGAAGGTTATCTCGACAAAATACAACCGCAAGTGGATCAGCTGGAGAAAAATCTCGCTACCGAAAAGGCCAACGATTTGCTCAACAACCGCAATGACATAGAGGAATTGCTGCGTTCCGAGATTGTGGGTCGTTACTATTACCAGAAAGGTCGCATAGTCGCCTCTTTAAAAGAAGACCTTGACTTGAAGCGTGCCTTTGAAATCCTGCTCAATACCAACGGAAAGGACGAATACAATAGTATTTTGAGCGGCAACTGATGACGATGCAAGCATCCATACGACCCTATCTGAATCAAGCCTATCTTATTGGGTTGTTGATGGTAGCGGTGGGACTTACCTTGTCGCCCTTCCTGATGGGTATGTCGCAATTTTGGTTGGTCCTTGTTTGGCTTGTTGATGGTTTTGGTACAAAAACCATCAATGACAAGCTTAAGCGCTTTGGGTACAACAAAGCTGCGGTCTTTCTTGTCGCGTTCTATCTGATGCATATTGTCGGCCTGCTTTGGACTTCTGATTTCCAGTATGCTATGAAAGACCTTCGCGTCAAATTGCCCATCTTGGTTATGCCTTTTGTCTTGTCGAGTATGGAACCGCTTGACCGAAAGCGTTTCGACTTTGTGATGCTTGTGTATGTGCTGTCGGTCTTCATCGCTACATTGTTCAGCAGCGCATCCTATTGGCGTCGTGATTATGAGGATGTTCGCGAAATATCACATTTTATCAGCCATATTCGTTTCTGTCTCAACATTGTTTTCTGCATTGCCATCATCGGGTGGTATATGGTAAAAACCAAAGTCTCTGTGTCTTGCCAAAAGGTCGAAGGACCGACCAAAGTAAAATTTCCCGTTCCAGCTTTTAGTGCGAAATATGCCATCAATCGTTATCTGCAATCCTTCTTGCTTTTTTGGTTTGTATACCAAATCTACATCCTTGAATCTCTGTCGGGATATGTGATTTTTGTGGCAATTACCATTATTTCAGCTGTTTATATCTTCTTGCGGTGGAAAAAGAGCAGAGCTTGGCATATTGCTGTTGGAGCGACAGCCATAGCCGTATGCATCATCGGGGTTGGCGTCACTATGCATTTTGTGAAGCCTTTGTTGAAGGTGGAGCCTGTGGATTTCAACACTTTGGAGAAGAAAACTGCTTTGGGCAACGACTATTGGCACGACACGGTGTATAATCCAATTGAGGATGGCAAATATGTGGGATTGTATTATTGCAGGAAAGAGTTGCAGGAGGCCTGGCCTCATCGTAGTGGTCTGCCTTTGGAAGGAATGACTCTCAATGGCGAGAATCTTGAGGCTACTTTGGCTCGTTATCTCACTTCCAAGGGTCTTCGCAAGGATGCCCAAGGTGTAATGGCATTAACTGATGAGGATATCCACAGTATTGAGCAGGGGATGGCCAACTATAACAACTGGAAGCATCCTGGATTGCGCGCACGCCTCTCTTCGACTATATTTGAATACAATCTATATCGCCGTTTCAATAACCCCAATGGCGGTTCACTCTCGCAACGTATTGAGTTCACAAGAGCTTCGTTCCATATCATAAGGCAGCATCTTTGGTTCGGAGTGGGTACTGGCGATGTGCCTCAGGCTTTTGCCCAGACTTACGATGAGATACATTCTCCTTTGAAAGAAGAGTTTCGTTTTCGTGCTCACAATCAGTATCTTGCAATTTCGGTGGCTTTCGGTTTGGTGGGACTGGCGTTTTTCATATTCGTACTGTTTTATCCTTGGTTCTCGTCTAGGCAGCACCGCACTTATTTATATATGGTGTTTCTCTGCATTATGCTGCTCTCTATGTTTCCTGAGGATACGTTGGAGACGCAAGCTGGTGTCACGCTGTTTGCTTTCTTTGAATCCTTGCTGTTGTTTGCCATGCCACAAAATAGTGTAGATGTCAACCAGTAATGTTTTTTTCCTTATCTTTGCGGCATCATGTATGAAAATTAAGCCAAGATGAGGAAAGAACAATTTATTTGTCCCTACGAGGTTTATGATTCGAAGGAAGAACTTCCGCAACAGGATGCTGAGCTGTTGCAACGTGCCCATGATGCGGCACGTAATGCCTATGCGCCTTATTCCAAGTTTAATGTGGGTGCAGCTGTGCGACTGGCCAACGGTGTCATCGTTTTGGGTAACAATGTTGAGAATGCTGCTTATCCCAGCGGCTTGTGTGCCGAGCGTGTGGCAATGTTCGCGGCTATGGCGCAGTATCCTGGAGTACCTTTTGAGGCTTTGGCAGTGACGGCGTGGTCGGCCACAAAAGCCATCGACGAGCCTGTCGCCCCATGTGGGGCTTGTCGTCAGGTGATGGTGGAGGTAGAGCAATTCTCAAAACGCCCCTTACGTGTGCTCTGTCAAGGCGATACGGGTGTCGTCATGGTCTTTGACGGAATCGAGTCGCTGATGCCGTTTATCTTTTTGGATAAGTTCCTTTAATCGTTTTCCTCCTTGGGGAGGACGTGATTGGACTCGGGCACCAGTGTGGGCAGTGCCCTTTTCCAACTCCACACGGTGAGTGCGACTGTGATTATTGCACTTGCTGCGATAAACCAGATATTATGTGTCTCCCCGAAATGCTCCACATCTTCGATGATACCCTTGTTTCCAAGATAATAGATGACAACGGATGCTCCATTGTTGGCGAAGTGCATTAGCATACTGGTCCAGAGTGAGTTGGTGATGTAAAACATATAGCCTAACAGTATGCCGAGGAACATACGTGGCAGGAATCCGTAGAATTGGAAATGGATAAATGAGAAAATGGCTGCTGAGAGAATAATGGCTATGTGCGGATTCATTTTTCGTGTCAACGATTGTTGCAACACGCCACGGAAAGTCATTTCTTCACCGATTGCAGGTATCAACGCGATGATGACAAAGTTGAGAAGCATTCCGCCGAAAGTGTCTACATCTAACATATCCTCAGTGAATACTTTGGCTGTTTCTTCCAAGTCTTTCATCCATTCTTCGATACGTGAAAAAGCACCACCTAAGGTCATACTTTCATTCCAAGTTGTCAGGGTGGTGGTGACAGGTATGGATACAAACATTAAGGCTATACCGATGAAAACAAGCCAACGCGGTGGTGTGGGCTTGCGGAACCCCAAGGCCTGCATCTGGTTTTCTTTGCGTGTGATGAAATAGTATACTATGGGGGGCATAACGAACATCATAATAGATGAGAGGCCTTGTGCGATTCTCATTCCTGTATCGCCAGCAAACACTAACATTGCAGAAAGTGCTACACCAATTAAACTGCAGATTAACAGAATAATAAGAAACAGGAAGAGCCGCATCCATAAAGATTGCTTCAAGTTTTCGATAAACAAATTGTCTTGCATGGTCGATTGATTTTGTTGCAAAGATACACTTTTTGTATTTTTGCTGCATCATTATTAGTATATGACTTTGTGTTCTTTGCGAGGAAGAACAACGAAGCAAATCGAAGATTGGCTACGCCAAATTGGAGATTTCCAACAAGGTTAATCCAGAAGACTCGTTTCTGGACTGTTTTGTACTTCGCAGTAACGCAAAGTGACGACAAGAACGGTTTCTTAATCAATAAAGAAAACTATGTATAAAATTGGTCCTCTTGAATTTCCTCAATATCCGCTGCTCCTTGCGCCTATGGAAGACGTGTCGGACCCGCCATTCCGCTACGTCTGCAAGCTATTTGGTGCAGACGTGGTCTACTCCGAGTTCATCTCCGCCGACGGTCTTATCCGCGACTCGGTGAAAAGCATCAAGAAACTTGACTTCGAGGAGTTTGAGCGTCCTGTAGGCATTCAAATCTTTGGCAATGCAGTCGAGCCTATGGTAGAAGCAGCGCGTTATGCTGAGACTGCCCATCCCGATATCATCGATATCAATTTTGGCTGCCCGGTGAAGAAGGTGGCTTCGAAAGGTGCTGGTTCAGGCATTATGAACGACATCCCCAAGATGGTGGCTATCACCAAAGCTGTTGTTGAAGCAGTGAAGACCCCCGTGACAGTGAAAACGCGATTAGGTTATGACAATGAGCATCGCGAAATTGTCGATATTGCCGAGCGCCTTCAAGATGTGGGTATTGCCGCTCTAACTATTCATGGACGCCTGCGCACCACCAAATACAGCGAGCCCGCCGACTGGACCTTGATTGGTGTGGTGAAAAACAATCCAAGGATGCACATCCCCATCATTGGCAATGGCGACGTGGTGGATGGGCCTTCAGCGAAATACTACAAGGAAACATTTGGCGTGGATGGCCTTATGATAGGCCGCGCCTCATATGGCAATCCATGGATTTTCAGTCAGATAAGACACTATTTGGAGACGGGAGAGGAACTGCCCTTGCCTGATGTGGCGGAACGTGTGCGCGTTAGTAAGTTCCATTTACAACGTTCTATCGAGTGGAAAGGCGAGCACATTGCCATCTTGGAAATCCGTAAACACTGGGCATCCTATTTTAAGGGGCTACCCAATTTCAAGCCGTTTAAGATGAGGCTGATGGAAACGCTTTCGGTTGAGGAGGTTTATAGAGTTTTGGATGAGATTAGTAGTTACTATAGCTAATAGCCTATAGCTAGCCCTACGGAGCCATAGTCAAACAACCCCTTCTTTCAAAACCCCATTCACAAACAAATTCCTCACCAGTTCCTCCCTACTGATATGATAAGTGCGAATGCCTAATGATTGGGCAACCTCGATGTTTGCCGCTGTGTCATCAATGAAAAGCGTCTCTTCGGGCACAAGACTTTCATGGTCAAGAATTAGTTCGAAGAAACGTGGGTCGGGTTTCTCTAGATGTTCGGCGAAGGAGAAATATGATTTGTTGAATAGTTCGTCAAACTCATTGTAACCGAAACGTAGCTGTAGGTCTCTGATATACAAATCGTAATGGATGACATTGGTGTTGCTCATCAAGAAAATCTTGTAGTGTTTCTTGATTTTTTCAATTGCTTCAACGCGCTCGTGGGGAATGTCCAGCAGCATAGCGTTCCAGATGGAATCAAATTTCTGGTCAGTCATTTTTTCTAATCCGAGAAGTGCTTTAGCTTTTTTGCGGAAGGTGGGGGCGGTGTAGATGCCAGTGTTGAATTTGCTCATAATGTCCATAAATTCCTTTGAATGAGCAAGTTCCGAAGTATTGATGCCAATTTTTTCTAGTTCCTTATACACGATGGTTTCATCAATGTCAAGGATAACACCGCCGAGGTCGAAGATAATGTTCTTGATTTTTGTGCTCATTTTTGAGAAAATTTCAGTGTAATTCGATGCAAAATTGTAAATTTGCAGCGCAAAAAGCAAGAAAAAAGGCTGAAATCTTTGCTTTGAACTTGTTTTTTTGCGGTCCCATAGCGCAGTTGGTTAGAGCAACTGACTCATAATCAGTAGGTCCTAGGTTCAAGCCCTAGTGGGACCACCAAAAAACGATAATCATGGATGTAGGGCTGTCATTTTGTGGCAGCCCTACACCAATAATTTGAAGTCTATGGAACAAGAAACCACTCCCAAGACCTTGACCGATCTGGACGAACTTGGCGAATTTGGCCTTATTGACCAATTGACGCAAGATTTTCCGTTGCGCAATGCTTCTTCCCTGAAAGGCGTTGGTGATGATGCTGCCGTCATCGACCACGAGGGTTACCATACCCTCGTATCGGTCGATATGCTTATCGAGGGCATTCATTTCGATATGACCTACTGTCCTTTGAAGCACCTTGGCTATAAGGCTGCCGTCAGCAATTTTTCAGACATTTACGCAATGAACGGAACACCTACACAAATCGTGGTTGGATTGGGCGTTTCAAGTCGCTTTTCCGTCGAAGCTTTGGATGAGCTGTATGCAGGCATCCGCTTGGCTTGCGAGCGTTACCATGTCGATATGGTTGGTGGTGACACTACGAGCAGCAAGACGGGTCTCGTCATTTCCATCACGGTCATAGGCATGGCGAAGGAGGAGGATGTCGTTTACCGCAGTGGAGCCAAGAAAAACGATTTGCTCTGTGTGAGCGGTGACTTGGGCGGGGCTTATATCGGTCTGCTTATCCTCGAACGCGAGAAGGTGGAGTTTCTTTCCAACCCTAATATGCAGCCCCAACTGAAGGGTTTGGAATATGTGCTCGAACGCCAACTGAAGCCTGAAGCTCGCAAAGACATCGTGGAACAGCTCAAAACCTTGGGCATCAAACCCACTTCGATGATTGACATTTCCGATGGTTTGGCTTCCGAAATTCTGCACCTCTGTAAAGAATCGGGTGTGGGCTGTCAACTTTACGAGAACAAAATCCCGATAGACCCGACTACCGACCGTATGGCCAAGGAGTTCCAAATCGTGCCTTCGGTGGCGGCATTGAGCGGCGGCGAAGACTATGAACTACTCTTCACTATTGACCAAAAGGACTACGAAAAGATACAGACCTTGTCGGCTGATGTGACTGTAATTGGTTATATGACAGGCGACAAGGGCGTGGCTGAGATGATTACCCCCGACAACCATGTCATTCCGATTAAGGCGCAGGGCTGGGACCACATGAGGAAGAACAATGACCAGTGACAATGACCGCTCCAACTTTTGTGAAAGTGGTCATTGTCATAGTCACTATTCATAGTCGAAAAAAAGAATTGAATAAAGAAACGTGATGCCGGAATTGCCCGAAATAGTAAAACAAAAGCTCGCCGTGCTGCCCAATAAACCTGGCGTGTACCGCTATTTCGATAAAAATGGTGAACTGATTTACGTGGGCAAGGCTAAGAACTTGAAACGTCGTGTTTCCAGTTATTTCAACAAGGAACAATTCGGCAAGACGCGCGTTTTAGTGAGCAAAATCGTCGATCTTGAATACAGCATTGTCGATTCGGAGTCGGAGGCACTGCTGCTGGAGAATACGATGATCAAGCAATACAAGCCGCGCTACAACATTATGCTCAAGGACGATAAGACCTACCCTTGGATTTGCATCAAGAAGGAGGCCTTTCCACGAGTTTTCCTCACCAGAAGAAAAGTAAACGATGGTTCAGAGTACTTCGGGCCTTATCCCTCGGTGCGTACAGCGCACATCCTGTTAGACTTGCTTAGTCAAATTTACAAGGTACGCTCCTGTCGTACACCACTGACGGAAACAGGCGTCTCCAAAGGTAAATATAAGGTCTGCCTGGACTATCATATCCACAAGTGTAACGGCCCTTGTGAAGGCTTGATTTCGAAGATGGACTACAATGCTATGATTGCTGAAATACGAGAAATCATCAAAGGTAATATGAGCGTTGTGCTTCGTGGTATGAAAATGCAGATGATGGACTATGCTTCGCGTATGGAGTTTGAGGAGGCGCAACTTATCAAGGAGAAATATGAGCTGTTGGAGGACTATCGCAGTCGCTCTACGGTGGTCAGCCAGTCGATTCACAACGTGGAGGTGTTCTCTTATGTCGACGATGAGGAGACATTTTATGTGAACTATATGAAGGTCAAGGATGGTGCTGTGGTGCAGAGCCATAGCTTCGAGATGAAACGCCGACTAGAAGAAACGCCAGAGGAACTATTGTTGTTGGCAATCACTGAGTTGCGGCAACAGTTTGCTGAGCCCGTTACAGAAATTATTGTCCCGATGAAGTTGGACTATGCGCTTGGTGAGTTGCTAGTGACCATCCCTCAGCGCGGCGACAAGCTGAAGTTGCTCGACCTCTCGCGCCGCAATGCTATGCAATACAAGATTGATTTGGAGAAACAACGCTCTTTAGTCGATCCTGAACGCCATCAAAAACGTGTACTCAATCAACTGAAAGATGCTTTGCAGTTAGAGAAAATACCTGAAGTGATTGAATGCTTCGACAATTCCAACTTTCAAGGCGACTATGCCGTTGCGGGTATGGTTCAGTTTGTAAACGGCAAGCCCAACAAGTCTGGTTACCGTCATTTCAACATCAAGACGGTGGAAGGCCCCGACGACTATGCCTCGATGAAAGAGGTTGTGCGTCGTCGTTATTCTCGGCTGTTAGAGGAAGGCAAGCCTTTGCCCAACCTCATCATCACTGATGGCGGCAAGGGACAAATGGAGGTGGTACGGCAGGTGATTCAGGATGAACTACATGTCGATATTCCCATTGCAGGCTTGGCCAAAGACGACCATCACCGCACGAATGAATTGTTGTTCGGTTTCCCCCCTCGCGTGGTGGGATTGAAGCCCAATTCAGAGGTGTTCCGACTGTTGGCGCATATCCAAGACGAGGTACACCGTTTTGCCATCACTTTCCATCGCAAGAAATTCGAAAAAGGCTTTGTGCACTCAGAGTTGGCCGACATCAAAGGAATAGGAAAGAAGACGGCAGAAAAGCTGCTCTTAGAGCTGAAGTCAGTGAAAGGCATCAAAGAGGCTTCTATAGAGCGGCTCACGGGTATCATTGGTTCTGCCAAGGCACAGATAATATTTGCCTATTTCCATTCATAGTGTCGCTTTGTGTCATCGTGAATGAAGTGAGACCGTCTTGATACAAAGTTGTTTGTCGGGATTGCTTCATTTCTTGCGGTGATTACCTACTACCGTATAAATAAAAAAGCCAGCATTTGCTGGCTTTTTGATTCGTTTTTCTTCAATCGCTTACTGCAGCTTGAAGAACACAGGGATTTGATAAGACACACGCACGGCCTTACCACGCTGCTTACCAGGTTTCCATTTTGGCAAGGATTTGATGACTCGCATAGCTTCTTCGTCGCAACCGCCACCGATACCACGGAGCAGCTTCACGTTTGAGATGGAACCATCAGGTTCAACAACGAAGCCAACGAACACACGACCTTGGATACCGGTCTCACGGGCAATTTGAGGATACTTGATGTTTTTGGCAACGTATTCCATCAGCTTTCCTTCACCACCGGGGAAGGAAGGCATCTCTTCCACAATTTGGAAGATTTCTTGTTCAACGACTTCCTCTTCCACGACCTCGGGTGCAACATACTCTTCAATGACCTCATTTTGCTCCACTTCAGCATTGATGTTGATGTCTTCAGTCTCTACGTCGTCTTGCACGATTTCGAGCTGAGTGGTTTGCTTGGGCACTTCTACAGGTTGTGGTTTTTGCTCCTCTTGTTTGGTGATTTCCACCATTTCTTCCTCCAGCACTTCTGTCTGGCGGAGCAGACTGGCATCGATTTCGCGTTTGTCGTAGCTCTTGTGCTCGAAGGCCAACCAAGCGATGAGCAAGCTGATAATCATACCTATCTGAATGAACATCAATTTCTTGTTCTCAAGATTAGCCTTAGGTGATTTTTTCTCTTCCATGGTTATGTTATTTTTAAATTCTACTTCCAATTTGACGATGCGAAAGTAGTAATTATTTGCTTATAAAACGCAACTAAGGCGAATTTTATTTTTTCCGATGATAAAAAAGATAAAAAAACAAAGTTCCTAGACCTGTACCAAGGCAGTCGGCAATGAAATCGAACTTGTCGCCAGTGCGAGTGGGCACAAGATATTCTTGTATCAGTTCAGTCAGGCCACCATAGGCAATGCTGATAACTATGGCGAGCAAAATAGCTCTTTTTTTGTATGCTATTCCATTGGTAATGAATTGGCTACGATATCCCCATAGGCAGGCAAAGGCGAAGCCAGCATACATAAGAATGTGCGCCACCTTGTCGAGCCCGATAGCAGGCTTGACGCGTGGAAACAATGATCCCGGGAGTAGGGTCAGAATCAAAATTGCGATTCCGCACAGAATTCCCGGGATGCTATTTCTTGTCAGTTTTTCCAAAAGATTATCCAATCTTGGCTTCGTAAGCAGCGGCATCAAGGAGGCCGTCAAGTTCGGCGACATCGTTCACTTTAATCTTAATGATCCATGCTTCGCCATAGGGGTCGCTGTTGACGAGCTTGGCATTCTCTTCGTCTGCAAGAGCTTCGTTGACTTCAAGGATTTCGCCTCCGACAGGCATAAGCAACTCGGCTGTGGTCTTTACGGCTTCAATAGCACCGAATTCTTCTTGTGCTTCGAGGACTTCGCCGACGATGTCGGGGTCTACATCAACGAAAGTGATGTCGCCAAGTTCATGTTGTGCGTAATCGGTAATGCCGACGTAAGCGGTTTCGCCTTCGAGGCGAATCCATTCATCGTCGTTGGTGTACTTCAGATTTGCTGGAATATTCATTTGATGTATGTTTTAAAAGTGTTTAATTTAACTTTAATGAATCTATTCGATTTGGCTGCGAAATTACATATTTTAGTGGCACACTCCGCACTTTCCTGAAAATTTTATTGGGCTAAACTGAATCTGATGGTGATGCCACCGTAACTGGTCGAGTTCTTGAATGTGTTGGCCACTTCGGGAATTGTCAGATCATACTTGAAGAAGGCTTGCGCGGCAAGGCGTTGGCTGAAATTGTAGTCAGCGGTGAGATAGAAGTTGATTTTGTTCTGGCCGGCAGATACCTGATTGTTGTTCTCGTCAATCCGACGTAATATAGTGATGTCTTTTTTCAATCCTATGTCGAGTTTCAGCACGAGGTCGTTTTTGATGGTTTGAGTCTTGCCACCGCCACCAATGGAGGTTATGCTGAAGGAAAGGTTCTTGATGCGGTAACCTCCTCCAACGACGATTTCTTGTCCATTCACCTCAGTGAGTTGATTGTTGGCGAAACTCAGGGTTAGTGTTCTCGACTTCTTTAATTGGAGATTGAAAGTCATTGAGTTTTGCAATCCTAGGTCGATGCCGATCAAAGGGGCGAACTGCTCGTTGAGGACAATCTGAGAGATATCGTATTTGGGAATAATGAGGTCGGAGTTCTCAAAGGTTTGGATACTATTGTTTTCGTTGTAATACACATTGGTGGCCCAGGAGTTGATGGAGTAATTCGACTTGTAGCTATGAGTGATGCTTACGGTCTTAAAGAGTTTGCTAACGGCAGGTATGTTGGTTAATCCATTGAAAGTGAGAGTCCAGTTGGGTAGCGGGATACGCGGGAATGGATTTAGACTGATGGTGTTGGGGTCTTTGCCGGTATAGGCGGCTACGAATGAATATAACAGCACATCCATCGAACTGGAGCCGTAACCTTTCGGGAAATAGTCGCTGGCGATGCTGTCAAAAGTGTATTCGTTCACTTGGTCAATCCATTGCGGGTTATTGCGAGCGATACGTTCTGCGATGATTTTCCGGTAGTCCATTAAGTTTTGGAACAATCTCGACGAGGTAGAGTCGGAACGGACGAAAGCTGTACTCGCCATAAAGTAACTCATATTGAAGTTGCCGCTGTTGGTTGGGGTGAAGATGTCGAAGTTATTGGTCATCTCGTTGTAGCGGAAATAATGCTGTTGGTTTTCAGCATAGTTGCGGTTTCCAGTGAAGTCTATCTTGAAGCCTTGGAAAGGCTCTGTATTGACACGGTAATTTATGGCTTCGGTCTTGCTGCGCACGTAGGGTTCGCTGAGGATGGAGTCGGTGGTGAGCCATCGTTTTGCATCTTCAACATCAATACTGTTAAGAACGGCTTTGTCGAAGATGTTTGCATCGCTGCCAAATGAGCTGCCTAATACGAAACCGATGCCTGGTGCCCAACCTGAACTGTTCATACCTACGTATTGGGCTTTGGGCATAAAGCCTGGTAGTGTTTGTCCGTTGTTGAGCGTGTAGGTGCCCGACACTTTCTTGACCAAGGTGAGAATACGTGCGGTATTGTCGAGGACAAGCCTGCCTACATTCGAATTGGTTTTCATCTTGGTGGAATCGGCAGGTTGACTTTCGCCGTCTTTTGCACCTTTGTCTTTGCCTTTGTCCTTATCTTTATCTTTGCCTTTGTCTGAGCTTTCACCTCTGCCTTTTTTGTCATTATTACGACGCTGTGGAGTGTTGATTTGTTTCAAATAAGGCACTTTACTGTAAAGCTTTGAAAAATCGAGTGTGGCATTACCTTGAATGTTATTGGAATTCGTGATGGTATTACCCAAACGATGCTGGATGGATTTAGCAGGTGCCGTCCAATTATAGGTGCCTTGGTAAGTGGCACTGGCAGTAACCCAGTTGAAAATCGGAATCTTATTAATGGGCAAAGTGTAGCTCGCGTTGAAATTTTGCGTGAATCTTGACATTGATCCCAAGTTCCTCAACTCGTTTTTGATGGTATCTTGGTTCTTTTGCCATTTCTCAGGGTCGATGTTCTTATCAACGAAGCCAGCGGGTTCATAGATGTAGGCTTGTGCTTGGGCAGAATAGTCAAAAGTGAGGGCTTTGGTGAGGTCGTAGCGCAATTGGTAGTTGCGGTTCCAATCCCATTGCTTGGAGAAGGTCGGGACGATGTTGATGATACCGCCGCTCTTGTTGCGCATTTCTCTTTCCGAATGATAACGGTACATTTCGGTGTTGAAGACAATGCTTTTGGGAAGGTAGTAGAAGTTGATGTCCTTGATGATTTGCAAAGCTGGTTTCGAAGCCCACTTGGCCTTGGCAAAAGGCTCGACAGGCTTGGGATTTCCTGCATAGTTGTAGCCCAAACCACCACGGTAGGTTTTCACCATATAGTATTTTATGTCGGTGTTTTCTTGGAAGGTCTCGTTGTAGGAGAAAGAGAGGTTGAAGTTTTCGATGTCGTAGATGTGTACTTTAGGTAGGTTACGTCCGCCGCCCAGACCTCTGTTGGGGTCTCTGGTATTCTCTTTCGGTTTGCTTTCGCCTTCGTCATTGTTCCTCTTCTTGGTGACACGTTCTTTTCTGACATTCATAAAATTGATGTTTCTCTGACGGGTGTAGTCGTGGATGGTCGAGGTGAATTCCTTTCTTTCTTCATCGCTGTTCATGGCGGCGAGGGCATCTTTCAATTTGATGTCAGGGTCGTATGGATTATAGAGTGGCGTAATCTTGTTTTGGCCATAGTCAATGTGCATCGGGATTTTAAGACCTGTGTTTTCAAAGAATTTGCCCAATTCAAGGTCAGTGCTGACGTTGAAAGCTGATGTGGCTTCAAAAGTGTTGTTTGTGATACGGCTGTCTAAGGAGCCAAAACCGGCAGAGTTGTATGAACCGTTGACACTCACACGGCCCAAGTCGGCCAGCGTGGCTTCGATGCGTCCTGTAGCAGCTATGCCACCATTGCTGCTCAAATCGGTGAGGCGCAGTTCATTAACCCAAACTACTGCACTCTTGGGCTGTCCGTCGTCAACATCGGCAAGATTCTGCCGTTTCGGGTTGCGGATACCAATCATCATAGCTTCCACATCGCTGATACTCGGGTTACCAATCACTTTGATGGTATGGTAATAGTCTTTGTTATCAACGGTGCCTTTCTTTACTTTTTCGGAATAAATGTAGTTGAGGCGAACGTTGCTGTTGGGTTGGTTCATTGCTTCATTGCGTCGTTGCTTCACCTCAACGAGGTCTTCCAAACGGATGTCCAAGTTGTTGATTTCTGGCCAGATGGCCTCTTTGTTGGTGTAGGGTGTACCCCAAGCAGTCATTTTCAATGGCACCTCATATTCGTAGTAGTTTTCTGTAAAGTCGGTACCGATTCGCATAAACACAGTGAGGTCTTGGTCTTCCAAAGGACTGTCCTCGTGGGCGGCTTCGGCGTGGACAAACATCTTTAGGTATTTGTATTGTCGGAGGTCGAAGTCGGCGGTCTTGTAGATGGCACGTCCATCGCCGTCAACAAGGTTTTGTACGGTCATTTGCAGGGCTTGCTCATTGATGCGGGTGGTCTGTGTCATGCCAATGACGCGTTCTTGCTGGATGCCAGGCGGGATGACGTAGGGTACAGGCTGACGGCGGCTGTTCTCGTCAACGCTTACTGCCGAAATGTCGAAGGTGGTCTCGTTGCTGATGTCGTTGGGTTCGTATTCGCCTGGAGCTTGAATGCTCTGCGAATAAGTACGCCATTCGCCTTTCACGAGGTCGAGAGTGGCGAAACGTAAAACGATGGGTTTCTCGAATTCGGTCAGGAACATACGCATAAAGCGGATGCTAGAATAGTCGTCGATGCGGCCGATGACTCTGTCGGGTTGTCTGACAGGAATGCGGAACTGGTACCATGTGACGCCACTGATTTGTCCATTGGGTAAGGCGACACCGCTCGACTCGAAGATGTCGGCGATGTGATTTTCACCAACGACCATCTTGGCGGGGTTGAGGTCGATTTCATACTGGTAGTAACGCTCCGACTCGCTCAAGGTGTTGTCGTCGTTGATGTCTTCGGCATTAGGAAGTGTGGAGTTGCTGCTGAGGTAACCATCGGTTTGATTGATATCGGCAGGTGAGTTGCCGTCAGGACCATTGAAATTCTTGTAACGGGCTAAGATGCTTTTGTGTATTTCGTCCTCTTGGGTGTCCCAATCCGGTGAGCGGAAATAGTGATAATTGTCACCTGATGGATCTTCGAAGGCTTGGGTGTAGGCAATAGAGCTTTCACCAAAGCGTTCTCTAAGGGCACGCAGATACGGCTCCTCAAAGAAACTTTGTTCATCAACATCGCGCAGACCGTCATAGCCAACATCCTGGTATTGACGGGCTTCCGAAGAGTTATTGAATGTGCCTACAAGGTCTTGCAAAGTGGGCACACGACCCCAAATGGTGGTGTCGACGTTCTCCACCGTGTTTGATGCAGGAAGACCATTCTCGTAGAATTTGCGTCCGTCGCGGAGAATATCTTCGGAAACATCGCCCAAGTTGATGTAAAGTTTACCTGGGTTGTCGGCAAACTCCTCGTCGGCAAAGGGATCCATCAGCCAAAACTCTATGTATTCAATATTGGTGGCTTCAAAGTCAATGGATTCCATCTTGCGCATGATGCCGCCCCAACGGCTCTTCGGGTCGTTGAGTTTGCCTTCTTCGTTGATACCAGCGGAGTAGGGAGTAGGTTCGACATCATAGTTGTAGGGTCCGCGCTCCTCGGGGTAGTAGGCCAAGTTGAGCACGGAGATGTTGGTTTGAGTACCGGCTTCGATATCTTTGTTGGGGAAAAGTTCAGTTTCAAGCACCTGACGGACGGAATTTTTCGACAGTTCTTCATTATCGACATTGGAAGGACGGTAGTTATAGTTTCTGTCATAGAAAACAGCGTTGTCGATGACGTACCACGATAGTCGGGCGCGGTTCTTGCCGTAGTTGAGGCCTGTGTTGGCCGCTGCCTCGGGGAACAGATCGGTTTGGTTTTGTGGTGTGCTGGCCATATACCATAAAGTGGGCAGACGCAGGTCAATAGTCGACTTGGCACCTTCAAAGTCGTCAATGTAGGAGGTGCCTGGTTCGCTAGCCGATTTAGATAGGCCTGGGATGAATCGGGCAAACTCTCCGTCGACACTGATGCGTGATGGAGCCTTTGTGCTGATGCCAGGAAGGGCATTGATGAAGCTGGTCAGCCACCTGGCTTCAGTGTGATAGCTGAGGTCGGCACCGTAAATGGTATTGGCAATGGCTTCTTCACCATAGTTGATTTTTTGGGTGTACGATTTCTCACCCAGATATAAGATGGTCGCTCCAGCATGGAAATCTTGGTTGAATTCATGCTCAACACGAGTACCAAGGAAAGTCTTTCGAATGGCACTGAATCCGGAGTTTGACTCCAAAGAGATGTTAATGGGTGTGCCGGAGTTGAGGATTCCTTCATTGAGGATGGATACACGACCTAAGGTGTAGTCAACTGTGTAGTCAACGTTTTCAACGAGTTGTACACCTCCTGCTGTCACTGTTACCGAACCTTGTGCCACGTTCATGGCGTTGAGGCTGATTTCGCTGCCCGATTGTGAAGAGTAATAACCTTTTAAGCTGAACTTGTTCTTTTCTGAATACTGCTCGGCTGATGTCTTTGTCATCGTGTAGAGCGAGTCATAAGCATATTTGTTGGCCAAATCGGGCTCGTCGGGGAAGATTTTCTTACGGATGTGGTTGCCAAAAGGCTCCAACACAGGGAAGAAGATGCGTCCGTTCGATGCATTGATGGTACCGCCTTGAGTTGCGGCATTGTTCAAGAAGTCGAATACACCATCACCGCCTGCTATGGGGTTGTTTTGCGTGGTCAGATTATCCAACCCCATCAAGTTCAGAAGTGAGATGCCTTTCACCGAGCCTTCGGTAAAGTAGCCGTATGGTGTGCTGTTGGAGTTGCCATTGTAAAAGATGTTCAACATAAAGTCTTGCGACCCCACTTGATAGGCTCTGATGTTGTAGACGTTCTTCATCATCAGGTTCCAAATAGGCATCTTAGTGTTCACTGTAGTGCCTTTCAGCAATTTGGTGACCAATACCTTAGGTGTGTTGATGCCTTGGTCGGAGAATTCACCGACTTGGTAGACTTCATCAGCACCGACGATAGTGTATTGGTAGGCAACGGCCAAGGTTTGGTTGGCGTTGAGGCTGACATTCAAGGAGATGAAACCCAATTTAGAGTTCAGGGAGAATTCTGTGTTGCTCAAGCGGCGGGCATTTTCCACCTTTTCGAAGTCTCGGCCCGAAACCATATATCCCGAGCGACCGATGCGCAAAGGGTCGTTGCTCATATAGTTGGTCACTGTGCTGATGCCTCGGATTTGGGTCGTGTCCATACGGCTGACCAAATTGTTGGCAGTATTGCGCGGATATGTTTTGTTGCTGGTTGGTGTGATTTCAGGGTTGTAGATCCAACTATCTTTTCCTTCACCCAAGTCGTTTAAGGCAAGGATGTTACGAGTGTTTTGTGTCGAAGTGTTCGTGTTGGTAATCCACACCTCGATTTTGGTGATGTTGATGCTCGAAGTGACCGTGGGTAGCGTAGAAAGTGCCGCTTCATATTGGTCGCGGAAATACTGGCTCAAGAAGAAGTGCCGGTTTTCTTCATAGTCCAAGCAGCTGAGTTCAAATTCGTTGGTTTGTGCACCACCTTGTACGGTAATGTTTTGTGACTCACTTTCTTGATAAGAGACGATGGATGAAATAGTTGTATTGCCAAACTTCAGTTTCGACTTCACGCCGAACAATTGTTGTGTACCTGTGATGAGGGTGCTGTTGAGTGGGAAACTAACGTTACCAGCCTCCAAGAGTTGGATGATTTCGTCTTCTTTGCCTTGATATTTCAGGGCGAGCTTGTCTTGGTAGTTGAAGGTCGCCTTGGTGTTCTTGTTGATGTTAAAGTTGATCTTGTCGCCGATTTTGGCCATCACGTTGAGCTGGATGTCTTGCTCAAAGATGAAGTCGTTGTGACGCTTGCGGCGGTCGGTCAACGAGGGGTCGTCGCGGAAGCTATGCTTGAAACCGAAGGTGAGGTCGACGGAGCCTTGGGGACGGATGTCGATGGTGTTGCTGCCAAAGATGGTCTCAAAGGCCTTGCCGCCAATGAACATGGGCGGAATGATGGAACTACCGTTGGTGGTTGAACGCGCATTCTGGCTGCGGCGTTCCTTCCAGTATTCTTGTATGCCTTGACGGTTCTTGTACTCGAAATATTCGCTTTGCGTGAGGGTGGTTGGGGTATCGTAGTAGAACTGGCCGATGCGGCGTTTGAAGGTGTATTGTCCGGTCAGG
>JAEEGL012715893.1_pt1 | contig 22855 bp, 15 predicted proteins | sample 9134231 | NCBI WGS metagenome assembly JAEEGL01 (sample SAMN16246548, study PRJNA631951) | gut metagenome | biome: gut microbiome; feature: rumen; material: fiber-attached | host: Bos | place: Iran: Karaj | collected 2018-10 | reverse complement strand
CGATGCTCAACTCCGTGCCTACACCGCCAACCCACTCACCCACGCCCTTCCCGGCCTCTTCCAGTACAAGCCCCGCGTGCTCTACTACCGCCCGTTGAGCCTCAAGGAGGTCACCACCGTTGTCGACCGCATCCACAAGGTGAAGTCCACCAAGGATGTGCCCGCCAACAAGGTATTCCATCCCCAGGCCGTCAACGAGAACACGGTGTACTTCGTCAACTATGACGCCAAAAACACCTACGTCACCGAATACTTCCGTGGCGAACGCTACAACACCGCCATCTCACCCAAGGTACATCTCTTTAACGAATACTTTGGTGGCTCAATGAATGCCATCGTCTTCCAGGAGATGCGTGAAAAGCGCAGCCTTGCCTACAGCGCCAGCAGCTACTACACCAACAGCGGACGCAAGGACGGCTATTTCTACAACAGCGCTAATGTCATCACCCAGAATGACAAGCTCATCGACGCCCTGAACGCCTACGAGGAACTCTTCAACGACATGCCTGAGGCTGAAGCCAACTTCAAACTGGCCAAAGATGCTCTCATCGCCGGCAGCCGCACCAATCGTACCACCAAGATGTCCATCATAAATGTTTACCTGCATTGCGAACGCATGGGTCTCAAAGAACCTCTGAACAAGCAAAACTTCGCCGCATACCAGAAGATGACCATGAACGATCTCACCAGCTTCCAGAAACAGTACATAAAAGGCCAGAAGAAGAGTTACCTCATCTTAGGCAAGGAGAGCGAGATGGACTTCAACGCCCTTAGCAAATTTGGTAAAGTGAAGAAACTGACCTTAGACCAAGTATTTGGATATTAATCACAATTTTATAACAGTTTTTCATGTTGCATCGTGCATATGCACGATGCAATTTTTTATGCCCCAAAAAACAGAGGATAGAAAGTCCCTGGCAGAAATGTTATGTCAAATCTGCTCTATAAAAAACAATAGGACGCTAATACTTACGGTTGGGTTTGATGATTGAGAATATGCTGTCTACACCTTTTGCAGCAAGGATGACAAACAACGGAGTGAAGCAAAACAGATAGCGAGCTCGGCATTCAAACAGGGTGTGGAACAGTGTTGCGAAGACAAGGGTAAGCATTATTATCTGAAGGAGATGTTTCCCTTTGTTGCTGCAAGCCAATAGAGACAATGCCGATAAGAGAAGCAATCCGAACCATATTGCTGTTTGCGATGTTGCCCATGTTTTGTATAGGGTGCCTTCATTAGCTCTGTTGTAGTAAACGTTGCGTGAGAGCTGAGATAGGGTCCCTTTGTGAGGAGGAATATCTTTATAAAAAGAGCCTTCGTGCCCCCAATAGAAGGTGCCGTCGCTGAAGTTCATCACGTTTTTATGTCCCCATAGCGACAAAGAACTTATAACGCCCATATCTTTGTAACGGTGAATCGTTTCATTGAGTTGCGCTTTCTGGCGTTCATGTTTGTTGTCGTAGCTGCGAGAGAAATCGAGGTCGTCATCGCTATAGATGCCCAAGTTTTTTTGATTGGCACCGAGCATTAGGTAGTGAGTCATTCCAAGAGATTTCGATGAGTTAAGATGCAGAGATGATCCTACTGTGGCAAGGTGGACAAAGATCCATCCCGCCACGATGCCTGTGGCTATGGCGATGGCAATGTTTACTATGGGACGTCGAAGATGGAGTAGATGTCGTCTATATCTTGTTGCATAGAAGAGAAGGTAGGAGATTCCTATTAGTGAGGTTTGAGGTTTGATGTAGAAGCCCACTATTGATAGAGCAGCGACAAGCGTTGCTCGGATCGTTTTTCTTTTTATAGGAGCCGCGGTTGCTGTCCATAGTATGGTTACGAGAGCCATAAGTCCCCAGACGTCGCTATAGGGAATTGACCACCAAGGCGATGAAGCAATGAGAATATGGTAGAATAGAAAAACTGTTATAGCAATTGATTTTTTGTGGCTGATATGAAAAACTGTTTGGAACAGCATAAGACCGCATATCCAGCAGCCCGCGCATTGGAGGAGTAATAGAGGGAATAGAGATGGCTCGGAGCCCCACATTGTACCTGTCAGAAAGAAAACGAGAGCGAAAAGGCGTGCCAAGAAAACATTGTTGGGGTTATCTTGGAAATACCATCCGAAACCGTCAACAGATTCGCCTCGTGCCATAGCCTCGGCGGCACCGGTGACCTGCTGTACATCCCAGTCGGTATAGAAATAGTAGCTGTGGATAACGACTATTTGAATTATTGCCAAAGCGATACTAGTGTATAGTAGGCGTTTTTTGTGCAGCTGATTGTTGCGGCAAGAGGTATAGACAATAAATCCTATAGTGAGTGTTGCAAGAAATCCCAAAGCCATCAATGGGATATGGAAATGTCCGTTGAGGGGCAAGCTGTTATCCCATCCCGAGTTTTCGGGTAGATGAACAAAGCAGACAATGGCGATGACTAATGACACCACAAGAGTCCAGCAACATTCGGGTATATGATTTCGTAGTTTAAGAGTCATGGTATAGATAACGATAGAAATCTGTCATTATTGTATTAGGGTATTTGTCTCACTTTAAGATACTAATAATGTAAAAGTGGCGTTAATATAATGAAATACCCCATGGGGTTCATTCAATAAACAAGATAGAAATATGAAGACAGTAATGTATATTCACGGCTATGGGTCAGATGGTAATGCCAAAAAAGGGCAGTTGTTGCGAGCTATGTTGCCCGATTGTCATGTTGTGTCGCCGACATTCGATTACGACAATCGTAGCCCTTGGCAGATACAGGAGCAGATAAGCGAAGTTGTGAAGAGTGAGAATGTGGAGCTGATTGTAGGTAGCAGTTTCGGAGGATATCAAACCCTTTGTGCGACAAGTTTTTTCACAGGTAAAGTGTGGGTTGTCAATCCAGTTCATGATGTTGAGACAGTCATAAGGCGTATAATTGTGAAAGATGGCACCGGTGCAGAAAAGTCGGAGCGGTTTCTTGCCGATTATTCAGATTTCAACAAGAAAGTTTTTGAGAGGCAGTCGCAATTGAATCAGTCAGGTATGTGGCCAGAGAAGACCGAGCTTAACTTCGCGTTGAGTACCGACGATGAGTTGCTAGGTGACCACAAGCCGTTGTTGGAACTTTTCCCTCGACACAACCATGTTGTTTGGAAAGACAACTGCGGACACCGTTTTTATAGATTCAAGGAGCTCGATATACTAGGATAGATTTAGTTGATGTCTATTCTACGAATCCGCATCGGCGTAGCAAAGCTTGTTGGTCAGGGTCGCGATGCATGAAGTCGCGGAACAAGACGGAAGGATGCTTGCTGCCGCCGCGAGAGAGAATAGTATGTCGGAAAGCGTGTGCTGTGTCGTTGTTGAAGATGCCGTCGGCTTTGAAGCGTGAGAATATGTCAGCGTCTAGCACCTCGGCCCATTTGTATCCGTAATATCCGGCAGCGTATCCGCCGCAGAAGATGTGGGTAAAAGCTGTGCTAGTGCATGTGCCGGTTATGACAGGCAGTAGTTCTACCATGTGGGTGTGTTCGAAAGACTCGGCTTTCATGTCGTTGGGCATAGGATGAGAGAGGGTGTGAAAGGCCATGTCGGTAAGACCGAAATTGAGTTGGCGAAGGCATAGCCATCCAGCGAGGAACCTTTCGCTGCGGCGAATTTTTTCGATGTAGTCGAGTGGTATTGTTTCGCCAGTCAGATAGTGTTTGGCGAAAGTGTTGAGGAATTTAGGTTCATAGCACCAATTTTCCATCACTTGAGAGGGCATTTCGACAAAGTCGTGGCGGACATTGGTGCCGCTTACTGATGGGTAATGAACATCGGTGAGCATGCCGTGCATAGCGTGGCCCATTTCGTGCATGAAAGTCTCCACCTCGTCGAAGCTAAGTAGTGAAGGTTTTTCGGCTGTAGGTTTTGTGAAGTTGCATACCACTTGAATAAGAGGTCGTTGCTCGTTGTCGCCGACATGATGTTGTGTTCTGAATTCGGTCATCCAGGCACCGCTGCGTTTGTTGGCGCGAGGGTGCATGTCGAGGTATAAGCTTCCCATGTAGCGATCCCTATCGAAGACATCGAACACTTGGACATCTTCGTGGTATACTTGGATGTTGTTGTTGGGGGAGAAGGTGACGCCATAGAGTTTGTTGTAAAGTCCAAAAATGCCTTCTTGGACTTTTTCCAGTTGGAAATAGGGTCTTAGCAATTCGCTGTCGAAATCGTAGCGTTCTTTTTTAAGTTTCTCGCTCCAATAGGAGAAATCCCAGTTTTGCAGTTCGTAGTCAGCTCCATGGTTACGGGCGAAATCCTGAACTTCGGCGAGGTCTTTTTTTGCATAAGGCAGAGAGGCTTTTAGTAGCTTGTCGAGGAAATTGTTGACTGTTGTTTTGTCACCCGCCATGGTTCGAGCCAGCGCCAAAGAGGCGTAGTCGTCGTATCCGAGCATTTGAGCTTTTTCAAGTCGCAGGCTTACGATTTTGTGTATTATTGTGTCGTTGTTGCTGTTGTTGTCGTTGTTGCCACGGCTGTTGTAAGCTTTCCACATTTTTTCGCGCAGGTGGCGATTGTCGGCATAGGCTAGGAAAGGTCGGTAGGAGGGTGCGTGGAGGGTGAAGAGCCATCCGTCGAGGTTTCTTTTTAAGGCTTCGTCGTGTGCCGAGGCGATGATGTCGTCGGGTAGCCCCGAGAGGTCGGAAGAATCTGTGATATGGAGAGTGAAATCGTTGGTGTCGGCGAGAGTGTTTTGGTTGAATTGTTCGGACAGGGTGGCGAGTTGTTCAACTAAGGAGGCGAAATGTTTCTTTTTTGGGGGGTCGAGGTTGATTCCGCCGCGGATGAAAAGCTGATAGTATTTTTCGAGGACTTCGTCTTGTTCAGCGTCGAGAGGTAGTGATGAGCGGTTGTCGTATATTGTTTTGACGCGTAGAAATAGTTTTTCGTTCATCCAGATTTTGTTTTCGAAGCGAGTAAGCTCGGGGAGCATATCCATGACAGTTTGCTGTATGGTGTCGTCGGTGCAGCATTCGTTGAGGTTCATCAGCAGAGCCTCTATTGTTTCGAGTTTTACGGATGACAATTCCAAGGCCTCAATGGTGTTGTGGAAAGTAGGCGACGAGTCCTGAGAGGCAATTTTATCGATATTAGCTTCGGCCTCATTGATGGCGAGGCGCAGAGCAGGAGCGTACAGATTGGTGGTTATATTGTCGAATGGTGGTGTGGAGTGTGGCGTGCTCCACTGTGACATTAGAATGTTTGTCTCCATTTTTTTTGGTGTTTATAGCAATAATAAAAGATAAAGTCCGTTAGAGGTACATAAATAACGAAAAATAATTTTAAATGTTTTTAAAATGAAAAAGTTTTTTCTGATGTTATTGGCCGTAGCGCCGTTGCTTTTTGCTTCATGTAAAGGCGAGGACCCCGAGAAGGCCGCAGCCTTGCAGAAAGCCGACTCATTGCAGGCTATTATTGATTCAAAGGATACCGAAATTGACGCCCTCTTCGAGGTTCTTAACGAGATTGAATCCAATCTTACCGAGATTTCGTCACGTTACAGTCAGGTGAATGCCATCAAGCAGAAGAATCCTGAAGTCAACTCGCGTGTCAAAGGTCAGATTACCGACCAGCTGGCGGTTATCGAGGGTATGTTGGCGAAGAACAAGGAAAAAATTGCCGCTCTCAATGCCAAAGTTGCCTCTATGGGACAGGAGAATTCCAAATTGCAAGAGTTTATAGAGAGCCTCAACAAGCGTATGGCCGACCAAGAGCAGCAAATTAGCGATCTTATGGACGAGCTTACCATAAGCAAGGCCACTATTCAGAAACTTTCTGCGAATGTTGACGAGTTGACCCAATCGAATCAGGAGAAGGACGAGTATATTGCTTATCAGACAGCAGAGGCTAACAAAGCGTATTACATTGTTGGCACTTATACCGAACTCAAGAACATGGGTATTGTCAACAAATCGGGAGGTTTTATCGGTATTGGCAAGAAGCAGAACACCGCTGCCAATATGGATGTGTCACATTTTCGCAAGATTGACCGCACACAGGTCACCACAATTACCATCAACCAGCGAAAAGCCCAGGTTATTTCCAAGCATCCAGAGGGTTCCTATGAGCTAGTGATGGACGACAATGATAGCAAGACTGTGGCATATCTCCGTATACTTGATGTCAACGCATTCTGGAAATTCACCGACTATCTGGTTGTTTCGACTACCAAGTAGTTTTTGATAAAAGAATACAAACAAATAATAGGCGGCTATGATTACATTGCCGCCTATTATTATGTTTGTTTTTGTGGAGTTATTCTGAGTGTTGTTTTAACGTCCGAATCCTACTGCGCGTCGGACGAGGTCGTATTTGCGGTTGGCTATTTCGTTGGCGCGGTCGCGGCCACGGTTAAGGACCTCGTCGACATAGTCGCTCTGAGACAGGCGAGCATATTCGGCTTGTATTGGACGCAGGGTTTCGTAAACGACCTCGAGAACCTCTTTTTTGAAGTCGCCGTAGCGTGTCATACCTGTGAAATGATCGATGGCTTTCTGAAGAGGAGTGCCCGAGAGGGCGGAGTAGAGAGTGATGAGGTTGGATATGCCCGGTTTGCGTTCTTCGTCGAAAGCCACAAGGCCGTCGTTGTCGGTCACGGCGCGGTTTATTTTCTTTTTTATATCATTTTCGCTGTCTAGCAGGAAGATGATGCCTGATGGGTCCTCTGCCGACTTGCTCATTTTCTTGGTCGGGTCTTGGAGGTCTTTGATTTTGGCGCCGACTTTGGGTATTATTGGCTCTGGAACCACGAAAAGGTCACCATAGCGGTTGTTCATGCGTACGGCAATGTCGCGAGCCAACTCGACGTGTTGTTTTTGGTCAATGCCTACGGGGACAACGTTGCTGTCGTAGAGTATAATATCGGCGGCCATAAGAACGGGGTAGGTGAAAAGGCCACAGCCGACATTGGTTTGTTTTTCGCTTTTGGCTTTGAACTGGGTCATGCGGCTAAGTTCGCCCATATAGGTGTGGCATTCGAGTATCCAGGCGAGCTGGTTGGTGGCGGGCACTTCCGACTGGATGTAGAAGGTGCAGTTTTCGGGGTCCAAGCCACAAGCGAGATAGAGGTTTGCAAAGCGGCGAATGCGTTCCTGAATCATTTTTGGGTCGCTTTGAGGCACGGTAATGGTGTGCATGTCGGGGACGAACAGGAAGGAGTCGTATTCCTTTTGGTATTCAAGGAACTGGCGTATGCCGCCGCAGTAATTGCCTATGGTTAGCTCTCCGCTGGGTTGCAATCCGGAGAGAAGTCTTTTTTTTGTGTCTCCCATGGGTATAAGAGATTTTTTTGATTGATATAATTCAGAACTATAATAAAAAAAGCACTTCAACTTTTGTGTTGGAAGTGCTTCCCGAGGGTGGGAGGTGGGGCTCGAACCCACGACCTCCAGATCCACAATCTGGCGCTCTAACCAGCTGAACTACGCCCACCATGTATCTTTGAAAAGATTTGCAAAAGTACTGCTTTTTTCCGAATCGACAAAATTATTTTTAAGGATAAATGTTAATAAGCTGAAAGTCTGAGTTAAATATTTTGTTAAGATCGTAGATTGACTGTAATAAAAATCTGTTTAGGTGACTTATTTTTATCTTATTCGCGTTCTTCCGCCGCCATAGGAATGCCAACATCTTTTCCTTCGGGGTAGTCTTTCTTATGATGAGTAGAGTGAAGCGAAATGATGTTTTTGTTGAGCATAATTTCCACCTCTTTCATGGTGCGTTCTATGAGTTTGGGGGTCAGTTGGCATTCCCATACCACTATGACCTGCCATCCGTTTTCTTGAAGAAGATTGTAGTTGTGCGAGTCGCGTTCTTGGTTGCGGTGTATTTTAGACATCCAGAATTCCTTGTTGGATTGAGGTATTCTGCAGCATGATGAACTAGAGACGTAAATGTTTTCTGCTGTCGAGTTCCACACGATGTTGTGTCCGTGCCAGAAGCACCCGTTGACAAAAATTGCGGTGCGGTAGGGTCTTAGAACTATGTCGGGTTTTCCCGGCACGCTTTTGACATTAAGCCGATACCTGTATCCGTTTTTCCACAGCCAGCGGCGCACTTTCAGTTCGGGTTTTGTGTCCTTGCTGCGAATATGCGACATGCATTTGTGGCGTTGCTCTTTTGTCATTGTGTCGGTCATTCCGTTTTTTTTTGTTGTAGGTGTAGTTATGTATTTCTTATTATTCGTTCTGACGTGATAAATTGTTTCGGTTATGTATAGGGATTTTTTTAAATTTAAAAAGATAAGAGGGTGGATTTTGTTTTTCGCACCCTCTTATCTTTTTTTTGTGGAAGATAATAGATTAATCTAGTGTGATGTTTTTTAATTGATCACCAGCTTTTTGTCCGATGTGCCTTTTATGGTGTGGATTCTAGTCAGATAGCAGCCTTTGGGTAAGCCGGATATGTCGATGATAGCAGAGATACTGTCTATATTGCTCGAGAATACTTTCTCGCCGGAGAGAGAGTATATCTCAATTTTGTTGATGCGGAACGATGATGCTATGGTCACCGAGGTCTTGGCGGGGTTGGGGGCCAGATAAGTGTAGTTGTCGATATCGTTTCTCACCGCCTCGGTGCTGGTTGTCGTTGTATCGCCAGGCACATAGAAATGCAGAGTGTCGCTCCAAGGGCTTTTGTGAGAGCTGTCGCATACGGCACGCACTTGAGCGACATACCACTGAGCGGTGTCGAGGTTGTAGAGAACCGCCACGTCATTGTTGCAAACAATGGGGTTGATAGTGTCGGGTGTATCGCCGAGGTGAGTTATAGTTAGTTCCCATTCGCTCTCGTTGCTGTAAGTGTCCCATTTCAGAACTGTGAGGTCTTTGGTGACAGATACTGTTGAGAGTCCAGTAGGTTGAATGCAGTTTATCCAATTATGGGAATACGATGTATCGATAATAGGGAATATGTACATCCAATTTTTATTTTCAAAGTGAATAAACCCATTGGCAGTCTCTACTTCCCAAGATTGTATTGTGTGCCAGTTTGTATCGGTTATTGGGTTGTGCCAAGCTTGTGGTTCGTCGGTTGGTGGTAGATCGTGGAATTTTTGCCTGTAATGATTCGGTCTTGGGTATGCATTCGTGTCGTCACGCGACAAATCGGCATACAGAAGTGCTGTTAGAATAGGACTATGAAAATAATGATACTGAAAACTTTCATCAAGAGTGAAATAGCGGTTTGTATTCTCAGTGAAAGAGACGTAGAAAGAGTCGTATACTGTTATAGCCGAATCGAAATAAAGCGCATAGCAGGGAGTTGCGCAGGGTTTGCGTCCAAACATAGGGTGAGGGCTGCAAGTTACCATATAGAGTTCGGGTTGTGGATGTTTTGGGAGGGGCTTTTTGTCGAGCAGTATCATCTCGTTGGTGGTAGAATCCACTTCGTACAGGCAGAAATACTCTGTTTGGTAAAAATCCCAATGGTCTGTATTAGGCTTGTTGCGATCAAGTTCACCATAAATGAAATTGATGAGAGCGGCGATGCCTATGACGCGAAGCGATGAGTCCACATAACAATATCGTGCATATTCAGGTCTTCCAATGGGTTGCATAAAATTACCGCTTCCCATCTGCATATCAAAATAGAAATAATGGTCTAGCCAGTTTGTGTCCCAATAATAGTATGTAGGATTGCGCTCTCCAACCATAAGCGTGTCTAGACTTTGCGCCTTCGATGCAAAGAAAGCCATGAGGAACAAGGAGATTAATAATAGTTTTTTCATGGTAATATCCTTTCTTGTTAGTTTATTAAATAATAACTGAGGTGTATTTATTATTCGTCGTCAGAGCATATTATTGTCAATGGCACTTCATATAAGGTACTCCCTCGTGTTGTGAAATTTGATAAGCCACCGATTGTTTCGAAACCATAAATACTGTTTATAGACCTGTATGGATTTATTTTTCCCCACTTATAGGTATCAGGTTCAGCACAATGTTTAGAAGCCCAGAATGTCTCCATTTCATAATTCAGGCTATAGGCGTTTGAAGATTTGTATCCGCCCATAACATAACGTGTGCTAGAGTTATACAAGTCCATGCCTTGGAACAAATAGTTTGACGCCAAGTATTTAGAGTGTCCACTAAGAGTGGTGTTGTTTGTTATTTTCAACTCACAAAAAACGCTATAGCTATATCCCGAAGGGTAAGGTCTGATTTGTTGTAAGAATGCGAGGTCGCTACCATTGCGGCCTATAAATTGCATTAAACGGTTGTTTATCACACCTTGGGCTTCAGCAAGGTAGCTTCCCACCATACCGCTGAGAGAGCCCCCTAGATTGGCAGGAATATCATAGATGCCTAAATGGAGGTAGTTGAGTAATTCTTCTTCGTAATCCTTTTGTAGAAAACCCTGGTTACATATGTTTTTGTATGAAACTGTAGCGAAATAGTTGTTATTGAGCTTGGCCAGCAGAATATCATTCCACATCCATTCACATGTAAAAGCCGTGTCGATACAGAAAACATGCCTGGTGTCTTGAGGCCCTGATGTGGAGAAGATGTTGTCTGGTTCATAAATGCGGATGTTCAGGTATTTGCCGAATTGGTCATTGAAACCTGCTGTGACAAGATATTCATCAAAGTTTGTTGTGACATATTTGATATCTGTAATATGTTCCATATGGTCGGCAAGGTATCCTGATTGGTACCCCCAAATGCCAAACATATCATCAGACAGATCAACGATGCATGATAAATAAGATGACGTAGTACCTGTACATACCACATGTCTACTACCATTAGATGCAGAATATGTTTCTAACCTGTATAGATTTTCAACATAAATACCATTGGCGGATGTTCCGAAAGCAGAATGAATTTGTACATTACCAGAGCCAAAGAAAAAGTCATGAATATTGAAGAACCCTATCGTCGCAGCAAATCCTCTAAAGTCGTATCCACAAAAGAATAGAGTGTCGTATAGAGTGGCTTCTTTACCGTGGCAAACAATGCTCATATCTTCAACTCGTAATTTTTCGACAGTTCTTTCGATTGTATGCATGTTGGAATCGGACAGAATAAAAGTCGCTGATCCATAATCAGTACTGACACATGAGATTGTCACGGGATAGTGATACTCCTTAATAAGAGTTTTAATTGTCGGACCATGAATGCTTGGCTCATCAACAATAACGCTGTTTTGGGAATAAGCCATTACCCAAATCAGCATCCAGAACAAGTAATAAATAATTTTTTTCATAGAGCAGTTGTTTAAGTGGTTGGGATGCTTTAATATGTTTAATATTAGTAATTTATATATATATATTTTTATTTTTGCAAATATACTATTATTTTTTAAATTCAAGTGTCGTTTCGGTAGTTTTTTATTATATAGACGAAAAAATCCTTTTTTGCTGCATTAAAAATGAAAAATTTTTTTCATTTCATAACACCGGATTGATTGGGTTTAAGAAATGAGAATAGGGTGGATTTTGTTTTTCGCACCCTCTTATCTTTTTTTTGTGGAAGATAATAGATTAATCTAGTGTGATGTTTTTTAATTGATCACCAGTTTTTTTTGAGTTACTCCTCTTATGGTGTTGATAATCATAATGTATGTTCCTTTTGGCAACGTTGACACATCCAATATTGAGGACAGGGAGTTGATTTTTTTGGAAAACAACAAATCGCCCTTCATGTTATAAAGGAACACCTTGTTGATGCGGAAAGATGATGTTACCAAGACCCTACCATGAGAGGGGTTGGGGTTTAGACTGGTGAAAAGATCCACATTGTCGTGATAGAAAGCGTTGTTATGCGAGGAGGTGTCGTTTTGGAATTTGAAACGGATGCTGTCGCTCCAGCCGCTCACCCTTCCAGAGTCGCACAATGTGCGTACCCACGCAACGTACCACAGCGATGTGTCGAGATTTTCCAGTGTGCAGAAAGGTGTTGAGTGGAAAGAGATATTGCCGTCATCAGGGACAGAGCCTTCGCGACCTAGCGAAAGTTCATAACCATTGGACAAGACGTCGTTCCAGAACAATGACATGGATCCGTCGTTGAGATAATTTACTCTCAACCCATTTGGAGTTGGGCAGAAAGCAGAGTTTGAAGAGTCCGATGGAGTGTGGGTATAATGTCCAGTGTCGATAATGGGGAAGATGTTGAAGAACATGAGACATTCCGGAACATATCGCCATGAGTTTTCCAGTGCGGCATCTTCGACAGAGTCGTTTGATAAGGTTCTGCTTTTGAAGTATGTGTGTTCGGGTATACCAATGTTGCGAATCAATAAAGCGGCGTTCGCCCTTGACATGAAGTATGCTGTGGGACGATAATAATAGTTTTCTGTATATCGGTAAACAGGTTTCCCATACTCATCATATCGAACGAAAACAGAGTCGGGGACTTTGAAATTGTTATAATTTGTGCCCGATACATAGAAAGAGTCAATTACGGTCACTGCGCTGTCAAAATATACTTCATAAAGATTGGCAAATATTTCCTCGTAGTCATGTGTTATTGGAGGTCCAGGGATCACATAGTCGTCAAAGGCGACACAGAATATCTTGCTCGGGGAGTTTATGTCGTATGTTTTCTCTGCCAATTTAATCATGTTGTAGCCGTCGGTTTGGTAGATGCGTAAATATTCATCTCTGCGGTGGTCCAACGAGGTGTCGACGAAAGGATGCTCTGGGTCGAACGAAGCCGGGCCGACATATACAGGTGCTGCAATTCCTATTATTTTAAGAGTCGTGTCCGTAAAGCAGTATCTTGCAATTTCAGACAAGTCGGGGCCTATATATTGTCTGCGGAAAGTGTTATATTCCAATCCTGTGCAAACACAAGGAGTGTGAAAGCACCAATAGTCCCACCAATCATTACCCCCATAGTAATATCGTGGGTCGCGTTGATCTGCATGAATGGTGTCAAGTTGTGCATAAGAGACGGCTGTCACCAACATAAAAAATAATAAAAAGTATTTTTTCATAATTATTAAAATTTGGTATGTTTTTTGAAATTATTCATTATAATCTAAATGTTTTTTGCAGTCGATACGAACTCTATACTTATAAATAATTCAAGTCTCGTTTCGATTGTTTTTTATTATATAGACGAAAAAATCCTTTTTTGCTGCATAAAAAATGAAAAAAAAATCCTTTTTTTTCAATACTTAATACCTAACAATTGTTTTTCTCGCTGAATATGAGTGCGATGCAAAATGAAAAAAACATTTACATTTTAAGTGCTGTGATGGCAAGTTGTTTTTATGCTGCTGCTGACGATAATTACCATCCATAAGGCAGTTAGAACAAGTTGATCGTCATGTTATGAGTATTGCCACGCACAAATCAGCTCTACGCGCTCCACTGGAGCTTGAGTATTGCCACGCACCATCAGCTCTACGCGCTCCACTGGAGCTTGAGTATTGCCACGCACTATCAGCTCTACGCGCTCCACTGGAGCTTGTACCCCCTGGGGGAATCGAACCCTCATTTAAAGTTTAGGAAACTTCCGTTCTATCCGTTGAACTAAGGGGGCAGGGTGCAAGCTTAGAGCTTGCGTTTTATTTCGATGACTTCGTAGGCTTCGACGATGTCGCCGACTTTGATGTCGTTGAAGTTTTCGATGTTAAGGCCGCAATCTTGGCCGCTGACGACCTCTTTGACATCGTCTTTGAATCGTTTTAGCGAAGCCAGTTTGCCGGTGTAGACAACGATGCCGTCGCGGATGATGCGGATGTTGCTTTGGCGGCTGATTTTGCCGTCGAGGCACATACATCCGGCGATGGTGCCGACCTTGCTGATTTTGAATGTCTCGCGAATTTCGAGGTTGGCAGTGATTTTCTCTTGTTTTTCGGGAGAGAGCATGCCTTCGATGGCGTCCTTAAGTTCGTTGATGGCATCGTAGATGATGCTGTAGAGTCGTATGTCGATATGTTCGGTCTCGGCCATTTTGCGGGCGCCCACGCTTGGGCGAACTTGGAAGCCGATGATGATGGCGTCGCTTGACTCGGCGAGAAGGACATCGTTTTCGGTGATTTGGCCGACGGCTTTGTGGATGACGTTGACTTGAACCTCGTCGGTGGAGAGTTTGAGGAGGGAGTCGCTCAGGGCTTCGACAGAGCCGTCGACGTCGGCTTTGACGATGATGTTGAGTTCTTTGAAGTTGCCCAGGGCTATGCGTCGTCCGATTTCGTCGAGGGTCATGTGTTTCTGTGTGCGGAGGCCGAGTTCGCGTTGGAGCTGAGTGCGTCGGTTGGCGATGTCTTTGGCCTCTTTTTCGTTTTCGGTGACGTTGAAGGTGTCGCCGGCTTGGCAGGCGCCTGTTAGGCCGAGGAGGAGGACGGGTTGAGAGGGTCCTGCGGAGAGGACTTCTTGGTTGCGCTCGTTGTACATGGCGCGGACGCGGCCGCTTATGGCGCCAGCGACAACGGGGTCGCCTTTGCGGATGGTGCCGTCTTCGACAAGGATTTTGGCGACATAGCCGCGTCCTTTGTCGAGAGAGCTTTCGATGACGGTGCCTTTGGCGCGTTTGTTGGGGTTGCCTTTCAGCTCCATGATGTCGGCTTGGAGGATGACTTTTTCGAGCAGTTCCTCGACGTTGATGCCTTTTTTGGCGCTGATGTCCTGGCTTTGGTATTTGCCGCCCCATTCCTCGACGAGGAGGTTCATGTTGGCGAGCTCGGTTTTGATGCGGTCGGGGTCGGCGCCGGGTTTGTCTATTTTGTTGATGGCGAAAACAATGGGGACGCCGGCGGCTTGAGCGTGGTTGATGGCTTCGACGGTTTGAGGCATGATTTTGTCGTCGGCGGCGATGACGATGATGGCGATGTCGGTCATTTTGGCTCCGCGGGCGCGCATGGCTGTGAAGGCTTCGTGGCCGGGGGTATCGAGGAATGTGATTTTGCGACCGTCGGCGGTGGTGACCTCATAGGCGCCGATGTGCTGGGTGATGCCGCCTGCCTCGCCGGCGATGACGTTGGTTTTGCGGATGTAGTCGAGCAGGGATGTTTTGCCGTGGTCGACGTGACCCATGACGGTGACGATGGGGTTGCGAGTGACGAGGTCTTTGGGGTTGTCGGTTTCTTCGATTTTGTGGAGCTCGTCGACGACTTCGGAGCTGGCGAAGCTGATGTCGTAGCCGAATTCGTCGGCAATGAGGCGAATGGTTTCGGCGTCGAGGCGTTGGTTGATGCTGACGAAGATGCCTACTTGCATGCAGGTGGCAATGATCTGTGTGACCGGAATGTTCATCATTGTTGCCAGCTCGTTGGCGGTGACGAACTCGGTTACCTGGAGTGTTTTTTGGTTTTCCATTTCGCGCATCTGCTCTTGTTCGATTTGCTGATGCACTTTTTGGCGTTTTTCGCGGTTATGTTTGGAGGTTTTGGATTTGCCCATGGGGCTCAGGCGAGCGAGGGTTTCCTTGATTTGTTTTTCGATTTCGGCGTCGTCGACTTCGACTTTTTTGGCTTTTTCGGCGCCTTTGTTCTTTTTGTTTTTCTCGCTTTTTTTGTCTTTACCCTGTTTGTCTTTGCCTTGTTTGGGTGTGTTGTTGTCGGATTTTGTTGATTCGGTTTCGTCGACTTTTACGCCCTCTTTTTTGATGCGTTTGCGTTTTTTCTTTTTTTCTTCGTCGCGTCCTTTTGTTTTGGGTTTGTCGAATTGAGTGAGGTCGATTTTGGTGACGACTTTGGGGCCTTCGAGTTTTTGGTATTGTGTTTCGATGAATTCGATTTCTTTCTCGACAGGTTTGGGTTGCTCGACGGGTTCAGGTTCTGGGGCTATGACGGGTGCGGGTTCGGGGGTGGTGTTTTTGTGTTGTTGTTTTTTTGCTGTTTCGGCGGCCTCTTTCTTTTTGTTTTTGCGTTCCTCGCGTTCAGATTTTGACTGTTTGGAGGGGCGCATGCGTGAGTTGATGGAGGAGAGGTCGATTTTGTTGACAATGCGAACTTCGGCGTCGAAGGCGTTTTTGCCTTCTTTGGCGCCTGCCACGGAGCTGCGAAGGACTTTGGTTTCGAATTTGGGTTCCTCTTTTTCGGGTTCCACGACCTTTTGAGGTTGCTCTTGGGTGGTGGAGGGTGTGGTGTTGTCGGAATTGCCTAGGTTCTCGTTCTCGTCGTGGTTGGAGGGTTGAGGATGTTCGGTTGGGTTGGATTCGAAGTCGTTGGAGGGGGCTTCGATGGCGGAGTCTTTTTCTTTTGTGCTTGTGGCGTTGAAGTTTTTGATGATGATTTCGTCGTTGTAGTCGGGGTTGTCGTCGGCGGGTGCCGGGTTGGAAGCCTCGATGGTGACGCTGTTGCCGGTGGATATTTCAATTCTGTCGGCGTTTTCTTTCACCTGACGTTCGGCCTGAAAGGCTTTTTCGAGCAAGTCGTATTGCTCGGGAGTGATACGTGCGTTGGGGTTGGCTTCGACATGATGGCCTTTTTTGGAGAGGTATTCCACGAGTGTGGGAATGCCGACATTGAGTTCCTTAGCGGCTTTGTTTAGTCTTATGTTTTTCGGTTCTTCTGACATGATCACTCCTTCTTTTTGATGATGATTGTGGATTCGATTATGAGACGAGAGAGTAGGAAATGAGTGTTAAATGATGATTAGAGTTTGAGATGTGGTAGTGGGATATAGTAGGGAGGTTGTTAATGACTTGGCCGTGATAGCTGTTATTCTTCGAATTCGGCTTTGAGGATTTCGAGGACGTTGTCGATGGTTTCCTCTTCGAGGTCGGTGCGGTTGATGAGTTCGTCTTTGGAGAGGGCGAGAACGCTTTTGGCGGTGTCGCAGCCGATTTTGATGAGTTCGTCGATGATCCATTGGTCGATTTCGTCGGCGAATTCTTTGAGGTCGACGTCGTCGAGGTCTTCGTCGCTGTTGCGGTAAACTTCAATTTCGTAGCCGCAGAGTTTGCTGGCGAGTTTGATGTTGTGGCCGCCTTTGCCGATGGCTAGTGAAACCTGGTCGGGTTCCATGAATACTTCGGCGGTTTTGGATTCGTCGTTGAGGACGATTTTGGTGATTTCGGCGGGGCTGAGGGCTCGGCGAATCATGAGGTCGGTGCGGCTGGTGTAGTTGATGACGTCGATGTTTTCGTTTTTGAGTTCGCGGACGATGCCGTGGATGCGGTTGCCTTTGATGCCGACGCAGGAGCCGACGGGGTCGATGCGGTCGTCGTAGGATTCGACGGCGACTTTGGCGCGTTCGCCCGGGACGCGAACGATGTTGCGAATGGTGATGAGGCCGTCGTAGATTTCGGGCACTTCGGCCTCGAGTAGACGTTCGAGGAAGATGGGTGAGGTGCGGGAGAGGATGATGACGGGGTTGTTGTTTTTGAGTTCGACCTTAAGGACGATGGCGCGAACGGTGTCGCCTTTGCGGAAGTGGTCGGCAGGGATTTGCTCGCTTTTTGGGAGGACGAGTTCTATTTTTTCTTCGTCGAGGACGAGGATTTCTTTGTTCCAGGGTTGATAGACTTCGCCGATGACTATTTCGCCGACTTTGTCTTTGTATTTTTGGAAGATGAGGGATTTTTCGTAGTCTTGGATTTTGCCTACGAGGTTTTGGTGAATGGCGAGTATTTCGCGGCGGCCGAATTCGCTGAGAGGTACGGGTTCGGAGAGGTCTTCGCCCACTTCGAAGTCGGATTCGATCTTAATGGCCTCAGAATATTCGATTTCGCGTTTGTCGTCGGTGAGTTGGCCGTCCTCGACGATGTGGCGGTTGCGGTAGATTTCGAGGTCGCCTTTGTCGATGTTCACGATGATGTCGAAGTTGTCGTCGGTGCCGTAGCGTTTGGCGAGTGCGGCGCGGAACACCTCTTCGAGGATATGCATGAGCGTTTCACGGTCAATGTTCTTGTAGTCTTTAAATTCCGAGAAGGAATCAATAAGGTCTGACGTCTTCATAGGTTGAAAATTGAAAATTGAAAATTGAAAAAATGATGAGTTTCAACTTTCGGTATATTCTAAAAATGGATTATTATCTTGGCGGTTTTGATGTCGGGGTAGGCTAATTTGACAGGTTCGGCGTGCATGTTTTTGCGGCCGGGGAGTTTGAGGATGATTCTTTCGTCGTCGGCGTCGATGAGTCGGCCTTCGAAGGTTTCGCTGTCGAAGGTGGTGACGGAGAGATCCTGGCCGATGTTTTTCTTGTACTGTCTCTTGAGTTTGAGAGGAGAGTCGAGGCCGGCGCTGGCGACATTGAGCTCGAAGTCTTCGACGTCGCGGTCGAGGCTGTTCTCGATGGCGCGGCTGAGCTCGATGCAGTCGTCGATGGTGATGCCGTTGTCGCCGTCGATGGCCACATTGATGCGGTTGTCGGTGGAAATTTTCAAGTCGACAAGGAACTTGTCGGAGCCGCTGAGGGTGGAATCGATAATGCTAAGTACGTGTAGTTTGTCTATCATGATTGTGATGTTTCCAATAAAAGAGGGGAACTTGCGTCCCCCTGCTCTCAAAATCCGTTGCAAAAATACAAAGAATATTTTAAATAAAGGTGTTTTTGGTTGACAATCTTTTGTGTTTTGGTGTAAGAGATTGAAAATAAATATGGTATTTTTCTATTATTAATGAGTGTATTCAGTATCAATGAGGTGTATTTGGAGGTGGGATGGCTTATTTTTTGTTTTTTTGTTGTGAAAAGAGGTTGTGGTTTTGATGATTTGGGTTTGGGGTAAGGAGGGGATGTGTTTTGGGTGGTTGGCGAGGGAGGGTGTGAGTCCGCTATGAGTTCGCTATGAGTCCGCTAAATTTGTTTTTTTTTTGAGGATGGATGAGAGGAGGGATATGGTGCGGGAGAGATGTGGTATATGCTTGGCGTGCAATGATGTGGGTGATGTGGGCATTGACGAGGAGGATGAAGAGGGGGTTGTTTCGTTTGTTTTTATGTCGATATGGTGTGTAATGTGTTGGTATGCAATGAGAAGAGTAATAATTGCTCGAAATACAATAATTATTCTTTGTTGACGTTTAAGAAGAGGAGATTTGTCGCAAGGCGACATTGTAATAATAATGAAGATAACTTCAGTAGAAGATTATGAAACAATATCTTGATTTGCTGCAGCATGTTTTGGACACGGGTGTGGACAAGAGTGACCGTACCGGTACGGGAACGCGCAGTATTTTTGGCTACCAGATGCATTTTGATCTTGCCGAAGGTTTTCCGTTGTTGACGACCAAGAAGTTGCATTTGCGTTCGATAATATATGAATTGCTGTGGTTTTTGCGAGGCGACACCAATATAGCGTATTTGCATGATCATAAGGTGACGATATGGGATGAGTGGGCCGATGAGAACGGGGATTTGGGTCCTGTGTATGGGAGCCAGTGGCGATCGTGGCCGGACGGCAAGGGTGGTACTATTGACCAGATAGCCAATGTTGTGGAGCAGATAAAGCATAATCCCGACAGTAGGCGACTAATGGTTACGGCATGGAATCCGGCAGAGATTGAGGATATGGCATTGCCGCCATGCCATTGTTTGTTTCAGTTTTATGTGGCAAACGGAGCGCTGTCGTGCCAGTTGTATCAGCGAAGCGCTGACATTTTTTTGGGAGTGCCATTCAATATAGCCAGCTATGCTTTGCTAACGATGATGATGGCGCAGGTGTGCGGATTGCGGCCAGGTTCATTTGTGCACACATTTGGTGACGCGCACATATACAACAACCACATGGAACAATGTCGGTTGCAGCTAAGCCGCCAACCGCGGCCGTTGCCAACAATGCGCATCAATCCCGACAAGAGGGATATTTTCTCGTTTGAGTATGAGGATTTTTCGCTTGAGGGCTATGATCCACATCCACATATAAAAGGAGAAGTGTCGGTATGAAAAATCCCAACAATTTCTGTGTTATCATGGCTGGAGGCTTTGGAAGCCGTTTTTGGCCGTTGTGCTCGGTGAACAAGCCAAAGCAGTTTTTGGATCTTATGGGTTCGGGGCAGTCGATGTTGCAGGACACTTTTAATCGATTTGAGCAGATATGTCCGCGAGAGAACATTATTATAGTTACCACGAAAGCGCATGAGGCGCAGGTGCGGAGGCAGATACCCGACCTAGGGGAGGGACAGGTGCTTTGCGAGCCTTTCCGTCGCAATACGGCGCCGTGTGTGGCGTATGCCGCGTCGGTTATAGCGGAGATTAATCCCAACGCCAATATAATAGTGACTCCTTCCGACCATGCTATTTTTGGCCAATCGGATTTTGTGCGCAACATGAAAGACGCCATAGATATGGTGGATGCGCACGAATGGATAGTCACATTAGGGGCGCGTCCGGTGAATCCCAACATCAAGTATGGATATATCCAGTTTAGGGAGTCGGCGCGACAGGACACATCGTCGCGAATCCACAAGGTGATTACCTTTGTAGAGAAGCCACCATTTGATATGGCATGCCAGTTTATTGCCTCGGGAGAATTTTTGTGGAACGCGGGAATTTTTGTGTGGCGACTGCCGGTGCTTATGGATGCGTATCGTCGTTATCTGCCCCAGATAGCAGAGAGTTTCTTCTCGCTGTCGATTGATACGCCGGCGCGCCAGCTGAAAGACGTTTACACTCAGGCGCAAACAATTTCTATTGACTATGGGATTATAGAGAAGGCCGACAATGTGTATGTTATGGAGGCCGATTTTGGGTGGAGCGACGTTGAGACGTGGGATTCGCTGTATATGGCACAGAGCAAGGACGCTAATGGCAACGCTATGGCTTCGGGCAACGTGATAGCATACGACACACACGACTGTATGGTGCACATTCATCCTGACAAATATGCTGTGATTGAGGGTCTTGACGGCTATATTGTGGCTGCGGGAGCCGACACCCTGTTGATATGCCGTCGCGACCATGAGGAGCAACTGATGAAGTTCAATTCAGACATAGAGCTTATGAAAAGCAAGAAAGTGTAGCTTGCAGGAAAGGGTTGCAAGGGATTGAAAAAAGAGGAAAACAATCGACACACAATAAAAAAAGAATTGATTCGTTGTAGAAGATTAATGTTTGAAACAAAAAAATAACATCATATAATGAAACGTTACGAAATTAAATATCTTTTGAAAGAAGATGTGAGTGCTTTGATAGGCACCACAATATGTGTAAAAGGCTGGGTGCGCACCAAGCGAGGCAACAAGAATGTGGCATTCTTGGCTGTAAACGACGGAAGCATAATCCATAACATACAGATTGTCGCTGACCCCAATAAGTTTGAAGAAGAGTTGAAACGCATCACCACAGGTGCATGCATAGGAGTTGAGGGCAAGCTTGTGGAGAGTCAGGGCAGCGGTCAGGCCGTAGAGGTACAGGCCGAGAATATTGTTGTTTATGGTGAGGCCGACCCCAACACATATCCTTTGCAGAAGAAGGGACATAGCATGGAGTTTCTGCGCGAGATAGGCCACTTGCGTTTGCGCACCAACACCTTTGGCGCTGTCATGCGTCTGCGCCACAATATGGCTATGGCTATCCACACCTTCTTCCATGAGCGTGGATTTTTCTATTTTCATACCCCACTCATCACCGCCAGCGACTGCGAGGGAGCAGGAGAGATGTTCCATGTGTCGACCCTCGACCCCGAGAATCCGCCGCGCAAGGAAGACGGCACCATTGACTGGGAGCAAGACTTCTTTGGCAAATTTACCGCCCTTACCGTCAGCGGCCAGTTGGAGGGTGAGCTTGGCGCCACCTCGTTGGGCAAGATATACACCTTTGGCCCCACCTTCCGCGCCGAGAACAGCAACACCCCGCGTCATTTGGCCGAGTTTTGGATGATAGAGCCCGAGATGGCTTTCTACCAGCTTGACGAGCTCACCGCCCTAGAGGAAGAGTTTATCAAATACTGCGTGAAGTGGGCTTTGGACCATTGTATGGACGACCTCGAGTTCCTCAACAAGATGATTGACAATGGTCTTATAGAACGATTGAAGAGCGTTATTGACACCGACTTTGTGCGTCTGCCTTACACCGAGGGTATCAAGATACTGGAAGAGGCTGTCGCCAAGGGCCACAAGTTTGAGTTTCCCGTCAGCTGGGGCGTTGACCTGGCTTCGGAGCACGAGCGTTTCCTCGTTGAGGAGCACTTCAAGAAGCCCGTCATCATGATTGACTATCCGAAGGAGATCAAGGCCTTCTATATGAAGCAGAACGATGACGGCAAGACCGTGCAGGGCACCGATGTGCTGTTCCCACAGATTGGCGAGATTATAGGAGGCTCGGTGCGTGAAGAGAACTATGACAAGCTGATGAACCGCATCAACGAGCTGAATATACCTATGAAAGACATGTGGTGGTATCTCGACACACGTCGCTATGGCAGCTGCCCGCACGCCGGCTTCGGCTTGGGCTTTGAGCGCCTGATGCTTTTCGTCACCGGCATGGCCAACATCCGCGACGTCATCCCCTTCCCGAGAACACCTAAGACGGCAGAGTTCTAAAAATAAGGTTAGAACCTTTTGACGTGTTGAAAACACGTTATTCTATTAACCCCACACTAAGCCGAACGGCGCAGTGTGGGGTTGTGCTATCATCTTAAGGAATGCGTGCCGAAGGTACGCTACAATAATATATATAATTCTTGCATTATAATGATATGAGTTATACCACATCATATTATCATATTGTCTTTCGCACCTATTGCAGTTAACCGACAATACCAGTTGACCACGAACGCGAGTTATATGCCTACATTATGGTATTGCAAAGAATCTCCGTTGTCAGACTTACCGTATAGGTGGTATGCCAGATCACGTGCATATTTTTGTCTCTCTTCCACCTGCGCTGCCACTGTCTGAGTTTGTCCAGCGAGTAAAAACTGATTCAAGCAAATGGATGAAGAATAATTCCAATTATTCATAAAGACTATCATATACCCCACAT
>JAEEGL014584761.1_pt1 | contig 22856 bp, 19 predicted proteins | sample 9134231 | NCBI WGS metagenome assembly JAEEGL01 (sample SAMN16246548, study PRJNA631951) | gut metagenome | biome: gut microbiome; feature: rumen; material: fiber-attached | host: Bos | place: Iran: Karaj | collected 2018-10 | reverse complement strand
TGTAAATCAAAACTCTTTTCAAAACTATGCAAAGTTTTATGGGGAAATTATTCCTAGTGAAGAGAACTTTGATCAAAAATTAAATCAAATTTATCAGTTAATTTCCAATCAAAAAGTTATGGATATTAAACAGATAGCAAAGGCTGTAGGAACAACGGATGCAGAATGTGTTTTAAAGATTCGTTATTTAAAAAATAAACGTTTAATTGGAGACTATTATGTAGATACTCATCAAATGAAATTACTTCCATGTAGTAGAGAAGATCAAGTATTACTAGATAAATATAAACCATTTATATATGGTAGTCATTCTCAAGTAAGTGAAATTGCTAATGTACTTCCTAATCCAAAATATTTAACTATTGATCAATTAAAAGAAGAAATATTTCAAGAGATTAAATCTTTGAATCAAAAAGGTTTATTAAATGGTATTAAAATAGATGATATTGATGGAAAAATCATTTATTATACTATTGAAAAAAGAAGAACATTTCCAGATCATGAAACTGTTCATTGTCCTAATTGTGGAGCATTAAATGATTTAGATATTTTTTCTAAAGTACGCTGTAGTTATTGTCAGACAATTATTAAAGGTAGAGAATATCAAGAGGAAATATTATTAGAAAAAAACTAAAATAGAATTAAATTTTTAATTCTATTTTTTAATTGTATGGTATAATTTAGGTAGGATAAGATATAGTTTAAGGAAGATTTATGAATAAAAAAGGTATTACGACAATTGAGTTATTAATATGCTTTGTCATTGTCATTGTTATTACAATGTCAATGTTTTCTGTTGTGTCTTCTTACAATGAAAGACGTATTACAGAATCCTATAAAGCAGAAATTATTACATATAAAAATACGTTAACAAAAGATATTCAAGATGATTTAATTAAAATAGGTATAACAGGAGCAACATATGAGAGAACTATGACAAAAGCAGATGACGCTGATCTACCAGTAAAAGCTGTTTATACCGTTAATATGGATTTAAGAGATGGTACAAAAAGACAATTAGTGATTGAACAAACGCTATCTAAATCTTCTTATCATCCTGCTGGGAATCCAGATGTTAATGATAACTTTATGATTAAATACGGAGATCCAAATGCATTAACAGAATATCCATTACCTAACCTTGGATCTTATGAGGATGAAGAAACTCATAAAACTATTCTAGATTTTAGTATTAATAATGTTTTAATCAATATTTATGATGAAAAAGTGTTATCTATTTATATAGGATTTTATCATCCAGAACTTGGAACAAGATATTGTATAGAGATTACTGCTTTAATTGATTTTACGTTTACAGGAGCAGAATTTGTTGATCCTTCTTCAGAACATTTCTTTATCATTTATAACTTATTTGGAGGAACGGTTGCCCCTCCTCCAAATAAAACAAGTTTTGATAGAAGAACAGAAACCTTTGACATAAAGAATCCAACAAAGCTTGGAAATACTTTTACTGGATGGTCTGGTACAGGAATTAGTGGAAAAGTACCAAATATTACAATTGAAAAAGGAAGTTCTGGTAGTAGAACCTATAATGCGAATTGGAGATCTAATCGTTCTTGTTTTTATTACGATTTAGGACCAGGAGAAACAATTGCTTCTCCTTATACTCCAACGAATGCGGAAACTAGGTATTATACCGTTGAGGATCACAAAATTATGATGTCTTCTGATGCAGCAGGGACTGATAAACATGCAGTTGAAATGAATGCATTATATGGAGGTCATATCAATGATAAAGGTTTAGCAGATTATAATGGTGGAGCAGGAACTTTTGATATTAAGAAGCCTGGATATAGACCTGTTTCCGGAAAAGAATGGATATGTTCTTCTAATAAATGTGCTAGAAAAACTTATGATATGACGGTTGTTTATAATGATGAAGATATTTGTGATAGTAGTGTTAAGGATTGTTTTGTTACGATTCAACCAAACTGGGAAAAAGTCACATATTCTATTGGTTATACCTTAAATGGAGGAAGTGTATCTCCTGCTAATCCAACTTCTTATGATGTAGAGACAAATTCTATTACGTTAAGAAATCCTACAAGAGTAGGATATACTTTTACAGGATGGACAGGAACTGGTTTATCTAATGCATCAACTTCTGTTACTATACCAAAAGGGTCTACAGGAAACAGAACTTATACAGCCAATTGGACTCCTAATGTATGTACGATTACATATTCTCCAAATGGGGGAACATTTACTGCTAATGTGGATGCTGTAACACAAACTTGTAGTTATCATCCTACTAATAATTGTACGGATGATATGAGAAATGCTAGTGGTGGATATTATTCTGCAACTTTAACAGGATATAATCCAGTAAGTGGAGCAGAATGGAAAGTTAATGGTGGAACAAAAACATTTAATCAAGCAAATGGTTATAAAGCAACAGACTTTTGTTCTAACTTAGAAAACGGAAATCAATCTGTTACTTTAAATGTTAATTGGGTTTTATCAACCTATACCATCACTTATAACTTAAATGGTGGAACTAATCATTCTAGTAATCCTGCTACTTATACTATGAATTCTCCAGCAATTACATTACAAGCTCCAACTAAAGATAATAATAGTTTCTTAGGATGGACGGGATCCAATGGAGCAGTTAATCAAACATCTGTAACAATACCAGCAGGTAGTACAGGAGATAAAACATACACAGCTAATTGGCAAGTTCTTGGTAAGAATTGCTACAAAGATTTTGATGGTTGTCCTGAGGGTTATTCTTGGCAGACAAATGGCTGTTTTGAATATGCTGCTTGTATTAGAGCACAACATTCGGTATGTAACTGTTATAATGCTGCTGGTCAAATAACTTATAACAGTACTGGTACAGATAGAGCAATGTGCTATGCTATGCAAGGTAATGCTTCCTTTGATTATTGTGTATTTTATGATGCATCCTGTCTTACTTGTCCTGGAGGATTTTTGAATTATGGAAGCCCAGATTACTGCTACAAACAATATGGATATTCTGCTTGTCTAAATTCTTCAGCAACAATAGAAAATGATAGATGTGAACTATATGGTCAAACAGATTGTCCTTCTGGATGGACGGAATTCTAATGAAAAAAGTTGAGAAATCAACTTTTTTTGTATAGGAAAAAATGATATACTAAGAGAGAAATGGGGAATAGTATGAAAATAGCTGATGAATGGAAAGACTATGAAATAATAGATGCTTCTTGTGGAGAAAAATATGAAAGATGGGGAAATTATTATTTACTTAGACCAGATCCTCAAGTAGTTTGGGATAATGGAAATTTAAGTGAAAAATATCAAGGTAAGATTGATGCTATCTATCATAGAAGTAATAGAGGGGGAGGAGAATGGGAAAATATAAAATCTGTTCCTTCTTCTTGGAAGATTCATTATCATGATTTAACTTTTCATATTAAACAGATGGGATTTAAACATACTGGATTATTCCCAGAGCAAGCTGTTAATTGGGATTTTATGATTGATAAAATAAAGAATAGTAATCGTGAAATAAAAGTATTAAATTTATTTGCTTATACTGGTGGAGCAACTGTTGCTTGTTTATCAGCAGGAGCTCATGTTACACATGTAGATTCTTCTCGTGGAATGGTTGATTGGTGTAAGGAAAATGTTAATAGTAGTGGTTATCAAGGAGATCATGTTCGATATATCGTTGATGATGTTGTGAAATTTGTTCAAAGAGAAATTCGTAGAGGAAATAAGTATGATGCCATTATTATGGATCCTCCTAGTTATGGAAGAGGAGCAAACGGAGAAGTATGGGATATTGAAAAGAGTTTAAGTTATTTAGTATCAATTTGTATGGATATTTTGAGTGATAAGCCTTTATTCTTTTTAATTAATTCTTATACTACTGGTATGTCTCCTTATGTTTTAGAAAACTTATTAAAGATGACAATTGGCAAGAAAAATTCTGGAGATATTACTTGTGGGGAAGTAGGAATTCCTATTCGTGAGAATCATTTAGTTTTACCTTGCGGTATCTATGGTAGGTGGGAATCTCATGAATAAGTTAAATGTATTATATGAAGATAATCATGTGATTGTAGTAGTAAAGCCATTTAATGTTTTAAGTCAAGGAGATAGTACGGGAGACCGTTCTATTATGGATGATATAAAAGATTATATTAAAGTAAAATACCATAAACCAGGAAATGTTTATTTAGGACTAGTTCATCGACTAGATAGACCGGTTGGAGGAGTTATGGTTTTTGCCAGAAGTAGTAAAGCTGCTGCTCGCCTTACAAAATGTTTTTCAGAGCATTCTGTAGAGAAAAAATATTTAGCAATTGTTCATGGAAAAATGGAAGAAGAAAAGGGAGAGTTTGTTGATTATTTAGAAAAAGGAGAAGATGGAAAAAGTTTTGTTTCTCCTAATGGAAAAGAAGCAATTTTAGATTATGAAGTTTTAGATTATAACAAAGAAAATGATTGTAGTTTAGTATCTGTTTTATTAAAGACAGGAAGGCATCATCAAATTCGTGTTCAATTTGCTTCTAGAGGTCATTATTTGCTTGGAGATCAACGATATGGAGTTCAAGATAATAAGCAAATTAGTTTGTTTGCGTACTCTCTATCTTTTCCTCATCCAATAACGAAGGAAATGCTTACATTTCAATGCTTTCCGGAGAAAAAAGATTACTGGACAATCTTTACACTGTAAAGAAAATGTACAAAAAATAAAATGTTTGCATTTGCAAATGTTTTTTGTTATCATAGTAATAGATTATAGAATATGAGGGAGTAGATATTATGGATAATTTTGATTTATCATGGTTTACGACAGTTCCTGGATTATTTATTACAGGAGGAGTTGTATTATTACTAGTAGCTTTAATTATTTTATTGATTACTGGTAAAAAATCTAAGAAAGAAAAGAAAGCTAAAGAGGCACAAGAAGCTCAACAACAACCAGTAGTTGATGCAGCTGCTGCACCAGTAGCAGTTCAACCTGTAGCTGATCCAGCAATGGCTGGAATGCCAGCACCAGTGGAAGCTCAACCAGTTGCTGTTATGCCAGTTCAACCTGAGGCTGCACCTATGCCAGCACCAGTTGAACCAATGCCTGTGATGCCTGCTCCAGTAGAGCCAGCTCCAGTACCAGTTATGCCTGCACCAGTTGAACCAATGCCAGTAATGCCTGCTCCAGTAGAGCCAGCGCCTGTTATGCCAGCTCCTGTAGAGCCAGCACCAGTGCCTGTAGATGTAGCTCCTGCTCCAGTACCAGTTATGCCTGCACCAGTTGAACCAGCACCAGTTATGCCAGCACCAGTTGTGCCAGCTCCAGTAGAAGCACAAGCAGCACCTGTTATTTATGGAGGAGCTAGTCCTGTTGTAACAGATATCAATGTTGCACCTGAAACTCATCAAATATATGGTGGTGCAGATCCATTACAAAATACACAAACAATACCAACTATTGCACCAGCTCAACCAGCACCAGCACCTGTTGCAGAACCAGTTATGGTTCAACCAGCAGCAGTTCCTGAAGTTGTTCCTGCAGCTCCTGCTGCACCAGCTCAACCAGTGTCTCCGGTTGCACCAATTCAACAATAAAAAGCATTGAATAATGCTTTTTTTTTGACTCTTTCGATGTTATAATTGAAGTAGGGTGGTAATATGAAGAAAGTAGCCATTTTATCTTTACATTTAGGGTATGGTGGAATTGAAAAATGTGTAGTAAATCTTGCCAATACTTTATGTAATCGATATGAAGTTGAAATAGCCACTTGTTATAAGTTGTATGAAAAAAGTGCTTTTCCATTAGATCCCAGAGTAAAAGTAAAATACTTAACTAATGTCGTACCAAATCATAAAGAGATTCGAGAAGCACTTCGTAGTAAAAATATATTTAAAATAGTTAAAGAAGCATTTTATTCTACAAAAGTTTTAATGAATCGTAAGAGTGGAATGGTTCACTATATTTCTAATAGTGATGCAGATGTTATTATTTCAACAAGAGATATTTTTAATTATTGGCTTAGCGGATATGCAAAAGATGGAGTATTAAAAATTGGATGGGAACATAATCATTTCCATGAGAATTATAAATATGCTCATAATGTTAGAAATAGTGCTAAGAACTTAGATTATTTGGTTTTGGTATCTGATGAGTTACAAAAGTTTTATGCCAAAGAATTAGTAGGTACTCCTTGTATGAGTATCATGATTCCAAATTCTATAGAATCTCTTCCTAAGGAGGCAGCTCCTCTAAAAGAAAAAAGATTTATTTCTGTAGGAAGATTATCAAAAGAAAAAGGATATTTGGATTTACTTGATTTATTTAAAAGAATTTCTTTGAAATATCCAGATTGGAAATTAGATATTGTTGGAGATGGAGCAGAAAGAGAAGCTCTAGATGATTATATTCAAAAGAATCAGTTACAAGATAATGTTACTCTTCATGGATTTCAAGGAAAAGAGTATATTGATAATCTTTTGCATCGATCTTCTATTTACTTAATGACTTCTTATACGGAATCATTTGGAATTGTATTAATTGAGGCAATGAGTCATGGCGTTCCATGTATTGCTTATGATTCTGCTGAAGGAGCAAGAGAAATTATTACGAGTGGAGAAAATGGTTTCTTGATTAAGAATCGTAGCCGTGATGCAATGCTTCGTAAAATAGAAGATTTAATGAAAGATGAAAAATTAAGAATAAAAATAGGAAAACAGGCTAGAAAAAGTGTTCATAAATACACGAGTGATGTAGTAGGAGAAGAATGGTTTTCATTAATAGAAGAGAGTGATATTTGTGAGTAAGAAAAAAGTCTTATTTATTTCCTCTACAGGAGGACATTTAAATGAGTTATTACAACTAAAGGGTATGTTTTCTAATTATGATTATTGGTTAGTTACTGAGAAAACAAAATCTAATTTATATTTAAAAGAAGAGTATAAAGGAAAAGTACATTTCTTGATATATGGTACAAAACATCATTTTTTAACTTATCCTTTTAAACTATTAGCAAATTGCTTTATTAGTTTGTTTTATTATATGAGATTTAAACCTGATTATATTATTACAACTGGTGTTCATACTGCTGGACCAATGTGTTGTATTGGAAAGATTTTTGGTAGTAAGGTAATTTATATTGAAACATTTGCGAATATGGTTACTAAGACTGCTACCGGAAAGTTATTATATCCAATTAGTGATAAATTTATTGTTCAATGGGAAAGTATGAAGAAACTATACCCTAAAGCAGACTTTGGGGGGTGGATTTTCTAATGATACTTGTAATATTAGGTACACAAGACAAACAATTTCCTAGATTATTAGAGGCAATTGATCGAGAAATAAATAAAGGTACCATTAAAGATAAAGTTATTGTACAAGCTGGTCAAACAGAATATTCTTCTCCTAATATGGAGATATTTGATTTATTACCAGCACCTGAATTTGATAAGTTAATGGATCAAGCAGATTTAATCATTACTCATGGTGGAGCTGGAAGTATTCTTGGAGCTATCAAAAGAGGAAAAAAAGTTATTGCAGCCGCAAGACTTGCTAAATATAAAGAACATCATAATGATCATCAAAAACAAATTATTGGGGAGTTTGCTTCTCAAGGATATATTTTAGAATTAACGGATTTTCATAAATTAGGTAAAATGATTGAAAAAAGTAAAAGTTTTAAACCTAAAAAGTTTGAAAGTAATACTAAGAATATGGTAAAATTATTAGAGAATTATATAGAAGATACCAATCATATAGCTTGGTATCATAAATTTCATATCCTATTTTGGATATTGATTATTTGTATTGTTTTATTAATTATCTTTTTATAAAAAAATAGAATCTTTATATAAAGGAGGATGTCTATGTATAAGAATAAGAAAGGGTTTACTCTTGTTGAATTATTGGCAGCAATCGTTATTTTAGGAATATTATCTGTTTTTGCAATTCCGATGATAACAGGAATGGTAGAAAATAGTAGAAATAAAATGTATGTAGATGATGCTTTAAAATTGATTGCTCGAGCAGAGTATCAAATGAAAGCAAGTAGTAATACTATCGATAAACCAGATTCTGGAGATTGTATTATTATCAGTATGGCTTATTTACAAGCTAATGAAATTGTTACGGCTCCTAATGGAGGAGAATATGATAAAGATCAATCTTATGTTGTTATTAAGAATTCTGGTAATGGAAAACTAGAGTATGCCGCAACAATTATTGAAAAGATGAAAAAAGGTGGTTATAAGGGTATTAAATTAACTCCTTATAAGAACTTATTATCTTCTAATGCAGCAAAATATGTTGTTCCAATTGAGGATGATGAATTAGTAGAAGATATTGAAAATATTAAAACTGCTTATTTAAAGAATGAGTTAGGAGATGGATATATTCCTGGAAAGTTAATAGCAATTTACCACTATCATGAGGTAAAAGATGCTTCTATTCAAACGGTTACTAGTTCAGATCCTTACTTTGTAGGAGAAATTGATTCTAATCGTAATGAATTAAAAGCCAGGCTTACTTTTAAAGTAAATGATGAGGATACTGCTCGTTCTGATTTAAAAGTTTATTATTCTGCCGTTGAAAAGAATTATACGACAGCACATTCTTATGGAAATAATCCGGTATATACGATAGAAATTGACTTTGCTGACGAGCCTTATCATTACAGTCATGATCAAGCAAGAGATATTCCTATCTATATTAAAGTGGCAGATCCAGAAGGTAATTATGTAGAGAAAGTTCATCATTATAATATTTATTCTAATGTAGCACCAACGATTAATGAATCAGATACTTTTGTTACTAAGAGACAAAGTGATATGATTGCTTTATTAGATGCTTCTGTTACATTGGTAGTAGATGATGATTTAGATGAACCAGAAGATTTACTTATTTGTGCAAAAGATACTTCTTCTCCTGAGGGAGCAGATAGTTGCTCTAACTTTAGTAAATATTCTGGAGGAACAACAAAAAAATTTGATTATCATTTCTATTGTGGTGGAACTTGTACCAGAGATGGTGAAGTTCACTATTTAACAATATTTGTTAGAGATTCTTTAGGAGCAGAAAGTAAAGTTACGAAACCTTATACTTTCTCGAAAAATACTATTCCCAATATTGTTGGGAATATAGATGTTTCTTCTGATACGGAAACGTATCCAAGTGAAGGAAATAAAAAAGTACATGTTAGAGTAAAAGCAGAAGATGACTATACAAATTTAAATCAATTAAAAGTATATATTTCAGAAGATAATGCAAATTGGAGAGAATACAATTATAGTGATGATACCAATCAAAATAATTTTTTATTTGAACTTTCCGGTAGATATGATGGTCAACCTAGAACCATTTATGTAAAAGTAAAAGATCATGAAAATTTATATTCAGAAGTAAAAACTGCTAATTATACAGTATATCATTATACCGGACCAGAAATTAGTCATTTTATGATTACTTCTAATGGACAAGCTTGTAACAAAGGTAATATTTGTGCACTTGAAGATAGTGGTACAAAGAATGGAAGTTTAAATGCTTTTATTGAACTTGGAGTAGTTGATTATTTAGAGGCTGAAAGTGATTATTCTAATATTAGAGTTTGTGTATCTGAAGTGGAAGCAGATTGTTCTAATGATGCTAACTTTGATCCTTACAGTAAGTATAATGATAAGCAAGTATCTAAGACTTTTGATGGATCTTATGATGGTTCTACTAAAAGGATGTATGCTGTTGTAAAAGATAATGAAGGACATTCTGATAGTGCTACGGCAACCTACGTTTTGTATAAAGATTCTAAACCACAAGTATTAGATTTTGATTTAACACCAGTATCTGGAAATTTCCCAGATAATGCAGGTTTCTCAAATATAGCTTATTTGAATATCACAGCAATTGATGATTTTACAGATGATGAGCATTTATTATTTACATTAAAGAAAAATGGTAATGTTGTTCTTCAAAATATTCCACTTTCTAATCTTTATGAAAAACATGCAACTGGAGAAGTTGGAGAAGATGGACAACCTTTATACGAGTATATTTATAATTATGAAGTACAAGTAAGTAATACTTATGATGGAGAAACTTATCATTTTGAAGTTACTGTTAAAGATAATAAAAATATGGTTTCTGATGCAAAAACATTTGATTATAAAGTATTCTTAAATACTTGTCCACAAATAGATGGTTCTCCTAGAGTAGTTTTTGCAAGTAACAATTATGGGGTTAATTCTAATTTCTTAGATTTATACTTCTATCCTAGATTTAGAGATGATGTAGATCCTCAATTAAAAGTTATGTATTGTTATAAAATTGGTACTGCAAATCCTGTTTGTATGGATCCTGTTTATACGGATAAGGTATATCATTTAACAAAAGATAATTTATTTACTGGATTGGATTATAATGGCCAAACCATTAAAGTTTATGCAATAGGATTAGATAGCTTAGATCCTGATTGTGCTGTTACTACAGAGGAATATAGTTTTAGAATTCATAATAAAGTAGGAAAACCTGAAATTTTATATTCTGCAGCAACTTATGTTCCATCATCTCATGAGACTCCAGAACCTGATCCAGATAATCCTGATGAACCAGTTGAGCCTGTTGTGGATACTGGTCCACATGATTTAACTGTTTATTTCCAAATTAGAGATTTATTTGATAAATATCAAGTATGTATGAGTAAGGAAAATAATGGTAGTCAATGTACTAATTTTGTTGGACCAGATGGTACTTCAAGCACTACTTTTGATGGTACTGATTTGCTTACACACTCTCTACATTATTCTTATGAGGGAGAAATAACAAGTACAACAAATCTATATCTATTTACCAAAGGTATGGCTGATACTGCTACAACAAACTATACAAAAGCAACGATTCCTATTACTCCTGCAGGAGCTTGTACTGCTAAAGATGCTAGTCATCCATATTATGAGTATACTTATGCAGGTAATGCAGGTGGTAAAATTAGTACTTCAGCTTGTAATCACAAGTGTTATCATTATAACTTTATGACAAATGAAACAGTTCCATTCTCAAATAACTATAATGTTAAAATTAAATATCGTGATATTACAAATCCTGTTGGTTCATTCTGTAGTAATTTTGAAGAGAATAGAACTGCTGTTCCAATGTATTGCGATTTCAAAGATTGTTTCTATAATGATGTTGATAACAATTATGAACAAAATGCGATTGGTATAGTTCCATTTGATGATGCCGTTCCATGGACAGAGGAAGTTGGAGATCTTATCCTTGTTAACTATTCTCATTACAATCTATATCGAAGTAGTTATACAGAAGGTAATCAAAATATTACATTAACAAGACAAGATGCATTCATATCTCCATATGGTTTAGATAATAATTTATATACTGACTTTACGTATGTAAGGGTAGCAGATTATTAGGAGGGGAAACAGATGAAAAAGAATGGTGTAAAAATAATAATTGTAATCGCAGCTGTTTTCCTTCTAATTGGAATTATAGAAATTGTTGTTTTCTCTAGAAAAGAAAAAGAAAATAATCCAGATCCTTCTAAACTTCAAAGTCATTATCAATTTTCTGAAGAAGTAGAGAAGCTTCCTGGAACGAAAGAATATACTAGTGAAACACTTGCCGCTTCTCATTGTTTAGATGGTATTTGTGTAGAAAATGCTAAATTCATCTATACAGAAAGTGGAGGAAGACTTCAATACACCTTAATTAATCAAACAGATGAGATGGCTACTGGATTATTGAAAATGGTATTTGATAAGCAATCTTTGGTTATTGTTTATCAAGATCTTGCTCCAAAAGCAAAAGTGGAAACAGCTTCTTATTATACAGATAAGACAATTGAAAAGATGGAAGATTACCATCTAGAAAGATTATCTGCAGATGATAAGAAAAAAATTGTATATACAAGATAGTAAAGTAAAGTGTAAAGTAATAAGTAAAGAAAGAGTAAATTAACTCTTTCTTTACTTTATTTTATATACTTTTTTTTTGCTTTTTGTTAAAATGTAAGTAGAAAGGTAGGTGTCTCTTATGAACATGAGAAAACTCGCTTATACGTTGATGACTCTTAGTTTTATTCTCATTATGTCAGGTGGAGTATCTTCCTTTGTACTTGGTCTAAAGAAAGATCGAGAGGTTACTTTCAAGCGTCAATGTGATGTCAATGATACGTTTGAAGTATTTAGTACGAATACAACAATTTTTGAAAATTATAGAGATGAATTGTACAATGGTGTTTTAAATGTTGTTTATTTAGACTCTATGTATGAACAAGATAGAGCAATCAAAGATAAATTATCTAATTATGAACAACTAGTAGATGAATTAACAAAGAATACTAATGAATTGAAACAATTATGTGATGGAATGATTTATCCAGATAATGTTGCGAATACTAGATGTAAGAATTATAAAAGTATTTATGAACAAGTGAATAATTACTTTGTTGCGGATATTCATACTTATAATCAAAATATAAAGAAATATAATGATTATCAAGAAAGCTCAGGTACGATATATCGATTACGTAGTTATGAAACAGAAAGGGATTATATAGATTATAACTTAGATAATCATTTTGATGGTAAAGAGGAATAATTATGGGAAGAAGAAAAAAAAGTACGTATAAATGGCCATTGAAGCGAAAGATTGTTGCTGCAATTTGCTTTATTTATATTATGGGATTTTCTTCTTTTTTATTTCTTTTTTATGGACCTATTCAAGGATTTCGTGATTTTTGGATTACTTCTGCAATGACTACTATGAATCATCAATACTTAGCTACATGGTTTTATAGTGAGGAAACGATTCAAGAAGTATTACAAGAAAATAGTATTATTGAAGTATCTGAAATAAGTAATCCAGATGAAATTCAATTTCGTAAGTATACTACAACAATCTATCGAAATGAATATGAAAAAGAAATATTACAAAGAGAAGAAGATGCTTTATATAAAGTTATTCCAGTTAGTGGTACTGGCTATAATGGTTTTTTAGTTGCAATATACGATCCTAGTAGAATTCATATTGCTTTATCTTCTAAAATAGGTACGGCAGGAGAAAGTATTTTAACAGTAAGTAAAAGAGAAAATGCTATTATCGCGATGAATGCTAGTGGTTTCTATGATCCTGATTGGAATAGTAATGGAGCTATTCCTCATGGAACTGTTATTTCTAATGGTAAAATTGTTAGTGAATTTAGAGATGCCAATATGGGTGGAGGATTTATTGGATTTACAAAAGAAAATAAGTTTATTTTAGGAAGTATGACTTCCGAGGAAGCTCTTAATATGGGATTTCGGGATGCTATTGAATTTGGACCATTTTTAATAGTCAATGGAAAGAGAAGCTTTATCCGTGGAAATGGTGGATGGGGAATTGCTCCAAGAAGTGCTATTGGACAAAGAAAAGATGGTATTGTATTATTTTTAGTAATCAATGGAAGATTAGCTACTAGTATCGGAGCAGATTTAGTTGATGTTACCGATATTATGGAAAATTATGGTGCATATAATGCTGCTAATTTAGATGGTGGTGCTTCTTCTGAGTTGGTTATTGAACACAAGATTATCAATACACCTGTTGGTGGAGGAGAATTTGGTCTTCGAGATATGTCTACTTTCTGGGTAGTAAAATAGGAGGGTTTATGTTTATACTTGATGTTTCTAGTACTTGTAATAATGCTGCTTTAGCATTAACTTTAAGTGCTTTTAAAAGAATTATTCTATTAATACAGATTATTGTTCCTATTCTTTTAATTATTGGTGCTGGAATTGGTATTTTCCAAATGGTTCAAAATCCAGAGCGTAAGAATGGAACAAAAAGTATTATTAATAAGTTTATTGCAGCTGCGATGGTATTTTTTATTCCTGTTTTTATTAATGCTGTAATGGGAATGGTTGGAGAAAGTACAAATTTTAGTAGTTGCTGGAATAGTAGTAGTTATGGAGGAGGAACTCCTTCTAGTTATGTAGATCCTTATAATCAAGGAGATAAGAATAATTTTATTCCAAACTCTGGAGATTATGAAAAAGGTAAAAAAAAAGTAGTTCCTAGTAGTAATAGCAATAGTAATAGTAATAGTAATAGTGGGAATACTTCTCATGCTCAAGCAGGAAATGATTCTCCTGTTGCAACTACTACTAGTAATGCCAATAAAGTTATCTTTTTAGGAGATTCTAGAACTGTTCAAATGAAATCTCATCTGAATAGTTATTGGAAGAAAACAAATACTTCTGGAGCTAATGATGTCTTTATCTCTAAAGGAGGTATGGGACTTAATTGGATGCAAAGTACTGGTATTCCAGAGGCAAAACGATATTTTGGTTCTGGAAGTGCATTGGTTATTTTGATGGGAGTAAATGATTTAAGAAATATTAATTCTTATATTAGTTATTTACGAGATAATGCTAGTAGTTGGACTAGTACAGGTACAAGAGTTTATTTTGTATCTGTGAATCCTTGTGATGGTAGTTATAGTCATATGAATAGTAGAATTGAATCTTTTAATTCTACCTTATCTAGTAGTCTTCCTAGTGGAGTTTCTTGGATAGATACACATAGTTATTTAATGTCTACAGGTTATACAACAACGGATGGCCTTCATTATAATAGCAATACATCTTACAAGATTTATAATTATATAAAAAGTAAAGTGTAAGGGTTGTACTTACACTTTTTTCTTGGTATAATTTTCTAAGATGGAGTACGATGTATATGGCAAAAGAGAAAAAAGAAAAAAAAGAGAAAAAAGAAAAGGTTAAAAACATTAAGCCTAAAAAAGAAAAAGTTAAAAAAGAAAAGCCTAAAAAAGAGAAACATATTCTTGGAAAAGGGGAATTTATTTTTAACTTTATTAGTCTTGTTTGTATGATTGGTATGGGTATTTATTTTGGATATAGAAGTCTATACTATTACAGTAAACAAAATTACCAGTATCAAGAAGAAGCTCAAACTCTTAATGGATATATTATGCAACATACTCCAGTTATCTATGAAGAGGGAGATGGATTACATCACGATTCTTTAGGATATTATTTTAAAGGGAATGTAGAAAATAACTATGTTTCTTTTGCAAACCGTATGTTTCGTGTTATTCGTATTAATGAGGATAATACTGTGAAATTAGTATTAGATGGAAATGCTGCTATTTTCCCTTGGGGAGATCCTGTTCATTTTAATGATTCTAATTTGTATTATTGGTTAAATAAAACAGATTGGGAATATTCTGGTTATTATTACTATACTCTTCCTTCTGTTGAAGATTTCTTAGTAAAGACAGAATATAAAGAGAATATATTAAATGAGGGAGAAATTACAGAATCTGAGAAAAGTTATAGTGAATATATTACTTTACTTGGAATAAATGATTATGTTCAAGCTAATGGAATGAGTAGTTATTTAAAAACAGGAAGAATGTTCTTCTTATTAGGATTAAATAATGAAGAAGAAAATTTATATGTAGAAGAAGATGGAAGTATTCAAACTTGTGAGACTACTCAAGGATTTGGAATTCGTCCAGTTATTACTTTAAAAGCTAATACTATTATCTCTGGAGGAGAAGGAACAAAGGATAATCCTTATGTGATTTCTCAAGAAAATAAGACAAATATGGTTGCTTCTTATGTAAAAATTGGGGAAGATATTTGGCGTGTTTTCTATCAAAATGGAGATGATTTAAAATTACATCTAAATGGATACATTCAAGAAAATGGTGCGGAAAAGTTAACTTTTTATAGCCAAACGAATAGTATTTATGATATAATGGATGCGGAAAATATTGGGTACTACTTGAATAATCAATATTTTAGTACATTACCTTCTCAAAATATTTTTCAACCTTTCACATCATTGGTTGGAGAAATCAGTGATGATAAAGGATATCAGTATGTTACGATTTATGGGGAAGCAGCACAATCTAATGTTAGTTTGTTAAATGTATTTGATCCTTTCTTCAATGAAGATTTAACAGATTTCTTTAGAGTGAATAATACTTCACCTGTAGGTAGTATGGAATATGTAACATACGCAAATGGATTATTAGGCGAAGCAGATGTTCGTGAAGAAAAACATATTGTTCCAGTTGTTAGTATCAAGATGGAGAGTATTAAAAGTGGAACAGGTACTCTTAATGATCCATATTTAGTGGGGTGAAAAACTGTGAAAAAAATCAAGAAGAAATTTCGTTTCAAAAGAATTAGTAAGTTAACAATTCTTATTATTTTATTGGATCTATTAGCGATAGATGCTTTGATTGTTATCCAAAATCCAAAGTTTAAAGCATTTTGGATACCTACCGCTATGACTACAATGACTCATCAATATTTAGCATATACTTTATATGATGAGAGTACTGTTAATCAAATAATGAGTGAAAACTATATTGAACCAATCGATCAAACGTTAAATCTAGATGAAATTGTCATTGGTTCTGCTCAAGAGAAAAAACATTATGCGAATAAATATGAGGAAGAGTTATTTACGAAAGATCCTGGAAATGATGTTTATAAGACAATTCGTATTATTGAACCTAGATTCAAAGGATGGTTAATTGCAATTTACGATCCTAGTGATGTAGAGCTTGCTGTATCTCAAAAATTAGGTAGAATGGGTCAATCTGTTAATACTATGGTTAAGAACAATAATGGTCTTGTTGGTATTAATGGTGGAGGATTCGAAGATAATGATGGTTGGGGTAATGGTTCTATTCCATATGGAGTAATCATTAAAGATGGTCAGATTATTTGGGATCATGCTGGTGGATGCGGAGCTATTATGGGATTCACTGCTGATCATAAGTTATATCTTACTTACGATGAACCTGAAGCTGCTATTGCTCATGGAGTTGTAGATGCTGTTGAGTTTGGACCAGTTTTAATTGCTAATGGTCAAACAGCTAAAATCCACGGTGATGGTGGATGGGGTTATGCTCCAAGAAGTGTTATTGGTCAAAGAAAAGACGGAGTTGTCGTATTCTTAATCATTGAAGGAAGACTTCCTGGATATAGTGTTGGTGCTTCTATGAATGATGTAATTGATATTTTATTACGTTACAAGGTTTATAATGCATCTAACTTAGATGGTGGAGCATCTTCAACTATGAGTATTGAAGGAAAATTATGGAACCGTGCAAGTGCTGGTGGAGAATATGGTGGAAGAACTGTATCGAATGCTTGGATTGTTACGAATAAACAAGGAAAACCTGCACAAGCTCCAGATAAAAATAATTATAAGTAGAGGAAACTCTACTTTTTTTGTGCTATAATACAGTTGGTGATTGAATGAAGAGGTTAACGATTGGTCTTTTTAATGATTCATTTCCTCCTATGACAGATGGAGTAGGAATGGTCGTTGATAATTATGCGAAAAGATTATGCAAATTAGCGAATGTCATCGTCTTTGTTCCAGGATACAGAGAAGATTTTGATGATACTAAGCTTCCTTATAAAGTTGTTCGTTGTCGTAGTATTAAAATGCCTTTTGTGGATTATTCTTTTCCGTTACCACTTGTTTCTAATTCTTTTCGAAGAGAAGTTAGAAAATATAATTTTGATATTATTCATGTTCATTCTCCTTTTTCGATTGGAAGATTTGGAGTAAATTATGCTAGACGTCATCATATACCAGTATTAGGTACGATGCATAGTCAATATGAACAAGATTTTAAAAGAGCACTTAATAATCCTAAAGTTGCCAGAGAACTAGTAAGAGAAGTAGTTAGAATTTATAATCGTTGTACTAGATGTTATGCTGTTAATAGTGGTATGGCTGATTTATATTATGATGAATATGGAGTAAAGAAAAAACCTTTGGTTTTACCCAATGCTACGGAAATGACTTATGTAGAAGATCAAAAAAAATCTAGAGATAGAATCAATCAAATGTACTCTTTAAATGACAATGATAAAGTGTTTTTATTTGTTGGAAGAATTAATAAGTTAAAAAATATATTATTTATAGTAGATAGTTTAGAAAAGTTAAATCAAAAGAAATTAAATTATTCTTATAAAATGTTATTTGTAGGTCATGGACAAGATGAAAAAGAATTAAAAGATTATATCCACAAGAAGAAATTAGAAGATTCTATTATTCTTTGTGGTAACTGTGAAAATAGAGAGTTGCTTCGAGATTATTATGTTAGAAGTGATTTGTTTTTATTCCCATCTTTATATGATGCCTCTAGTATTGTTCAAATAGAGGCTGCCTCTCAAAAAGTACCAACCGTATTTTTAAAAGGATCTAAAACAGCTTCTGATATTACAGATCGAGTAAATGGTTTTTTAGCAAATAATGAAGAAGAGTTTGCTAATATTATTGATGAGGCAATGAACGATAAAGCTTTATATCAAAAAGTAAGTGAAGGAGCTTATCGAGATGTTTATAAAAATTGGGATATGGTTATTCAAGAAGTGTTTGGTATTTATCAATCGCTTGTGAATAAGGAGTAGTTTATGCGTAAATTTATTATTAGTGATTTACATGGTAATGGTGAGAAAAATAAACAACTAATTTTAGAATTAAAAAGAGATGGAGTTTATTCCTAAAAAAGACTTGAAAGTAAGTCTTTTTTTATTGTCTTCTCTTTGGAAAAATGATAGAATGATATTGTGAGAATAATGCGTGGAGGAGGCCTTTAAATGAAGAAAAGAAATAATTCTGCAAGTAGCATTATTATTGGTATTGTAATCGTTGTAACATTTTGGAGTGTTATACTAGGATTGATCAATGATGATAGTGATGATTATGATTGGATTGATGAAGGAAATAATTATTCTGAAAAAGAGTTTTATTTGATTGCTAGTTCCGAAAATAAGATATTAGATGGTGAATTAAAAGCTTTTGCTAAACAAGAAGGATTTAAATTAAATATTGAATATGAAGATACTTTGAAAATCACCAGAAGATTAAATCAAGGAGAAAAATACGATGCTGTATGGTTATCTAATTCTATTTGGATGTATGCAGTAGATTCTAGTGTTGTTAGAATTAGTGATACAAAATCTACTAGTATCAATCCTATTATTTTTGGAGTACGTAAAAGTAAAGCAGAACAATTAGGATTTGTTGGAAAAGACCTATATACAAAAGATATTGTAAATGCTGTAGAAGCTGGACAATTAAAGTTTAGTATGTCTAATCCTGTTACTACAAATAGTGGTGCTAGTGCTTATTTAGGAATTCTTACTACTTTAGCAGGAAATCCTGAAGTGTTAACACAAGAGATGCTTGAAAATGAAGCATTAAAAGAAAAATTAAAATCATTCTTCTCTGGAGTAGAACGTTCTACAGGATCAGAAGATTATTTAGAGGAGATGTTCTTACAAGGAGATTATGAAGCTGTTTTTGCTTATGAATCTTCTATTATTAGTATTAATCAAAAACTACAAAAAGAAGGAAAAGAAACGTTATATGCTTTATATCCTTTAGATGGAGTATCTATTTCTGATAGTCCTATTGGATATATTGATCAAAAGATTGAAAAGAAAAAAGAACAATATGATAAACTTGTTTCTTATTTGTTAGGAAAAAAGGGTCAAAAGATTTTAGCGGATCATGGACGTAGAACATGGTATGGTGGAATTAATAAAAATGCTGATAAGAAAGTATTTAATCCAGATTGGGGAATTGATACCACTCATTATATTTCCCCATTAAAATATCCTTCTACAGCTGTTATTCGTAATTCTTTGAATTTATATCAAAGTGCTTTAAGAAAACCAGTACATGTTATATTCTGTCTAGATTATTCTGGTAGTATGTGGGGAGAAGGAATTGATCAATTACGTGATGCAATGGATTATATTTTAACAGAACGTGCACAAGCTGACTTATTACAATTTACAGGAGAAGATATTGTAGAAATTATTCCGTTTGCTTCTCATACAGAAGAGCTTTGGACCGCTCATAGTGAAGAAGAACTTGCTTTATTAAATCAAAAAATTAAAGATAAAGAACCTAGTGGAGGTACTGCTTTATATCCTGCAGTAGAAGAAGCAATATCTATTTTATCTGAATCTGATAGAGAGCATTACAATGCATCTGTTATTGTTATGACAGATGGACAAGGAAATGTTGGAACCTATAATGCGTTAGAAAAAACTTATAGAAAACTTGATAAAGATATTCCAATTTATTCCATTCAATTTGCATCTGCAGATAGACAACAATTAAATTTAATGGCTAAATTAAGTAATGGTAAAGTATTTGATGGTACCCGTAGTTTAATTGATGCCTTTACGGAAGTTAGAGGGTATAATTAGGAGGACAAATATGAAGAATAAAGAAATCGTTTCTGCGGCGATTGGAGGAGCCTTCTTTGCTGTTCCCTATTTGGTGTTAGCAGCACCACTTCTTCCATCTCTTGCGATTGGTGCAGTTGCTTTTGGAGCAGGAGAATTGCTTCTTGGAGATGAAAAGCTTACCTTGAAGGATACAAATAGAAAGTTATATAATATATTAGAGACAGCAAAGAAACAAAATAAAAAAATATTACAGATAATACCTCAAATTGAAGATGAAGAGATTCGTAAACAATTAAATGAGATACATGAATCTGTTTCTAAAATTATTTCTACAGTAGAAGAAAAACCAAAGAAAGTTAATCAAACGAATAATTTCTTTGATTACTATTTACCAATTACCGTAAAACTAGTAGAAAGATATGATGAAATAGAAAATCAAAAATTATCATCTAGTGAGAGTAAAAAGTTTTTACAATCTACCAATAAAATGGTTGGTGAAATCGATCGTGCTTATAAAAAAATATTAGCAGATTTATATCGAACAGATATCGTTGATATGGATGCTGAAATGAAGGTTTTTGATTCACTGTTAAGAGCAGATGGATTTAATGATGCGGAATTTCCAGTAAAGAAGGAGGAAGATTAGCATGAATAAAAAACAAATCATAGGAATTGTCATTTTTGTTGTTTTGATTGGAATAATCGTTGGATTTAAATTTTTAAAAGATCACGGTAATCCAATTGGAGGAAGTCTTACTACTGTGTATGTTGCAACAGGTGGTGGTAAAGAAGACTTCTTAGCAGATGAAGATGTTCAAAAAATATTAAGAAAGAAATACAAATTAGATGTTGTATTTGATAATTGGAGTAATGGTAAGACTGTTCAATTACCATTAATTCGTGAATCTGTAGGATTAGGTAATTCTAGTATTGCAAATGATATAGCATCAGGAAATACTAGCTATACGATTCATTCTGATGGTGTATCTACTTATGATGCATTATTTACATCAGATCAAAGATTCTATGACTACTATAAATTACCTCCAAATAAAGAAAATAATGAATCTGATCGTTATAGTGTAAAAGGAGGAAGTTTAACTCTTAATACGCCAATTGTTATTTATAGTTGGGGACCTGTAGTAGATTCTCTAAAAAATGAAGGAATTGTAAAAGAACAAGATGGAGTATATTACATTAGTGATATGAATAAATTAATGCAATATATCTTGGATGGAAAGAGATGGACGGATATTGGTCTTGATTTATACGGAATGACTAATATTGCATCTACTGATCCAGTTACTTCATCTCCAGGAGCTACTTATTATGGACTATTACTTTCTACTTTAAGTGAAGGACAAGTTACTGATGAAAATGTAGCAAATAATTTACCAAAATTAAAACAATTCTATATTAAATCTGGTTATATGAATAATACTCCAGCAGATTTATTTGAAAGATATTTAAAAACTGGTATGGGTGGACAACCAATGATTGTTGATTATGAAAAGAGTATTATTGATTTTGCTAATTCTAATCCAGAAGGATTTGAACAAGTAAAAGATAGTATTCGTATTTTATATCCATCTCCAACGATTTGGAATTCTCACTGTTATGCATATTTTACAGATAATGGTAAGAAATTATATGAAGCTTTTGATGATAAAGAGATTCAACAAATTGCTTGGGAAAAATATGGATTCCGTACTGGTATTACAGGAGGAAGTTATGATGTTTCTTCTATCGGAATTGGAGTTCCTCAAACAATTACAAGTACTGTATCAAGTTTAAAAATGGATATTTATAACCAATTAATTGAATATTTAAAGAATGGAGAGTAGAAATATGAATGGTTTAGAATTAAAAGTAGAAGAGAGTAAAAAGACAGAAGAGCAAGTTGCACAACTTGTGACTGGAAATGAAAAGGTAACAGATGAAAAAATTGAAAAATCATTAAATTATGATTTATTAACACCTGAAGAGAAGAAAGCAATTGATGAATTTGTAGAAAAGATTGATGTATTTGATTCTACACAAGTATTACAATTTGGTGCTGCTTCTCAAGCAAAGATTTCAGAATTCTCTGATGAAGTATTAGAAGATGTTAAAACGAAAAATTTAGGAGATGCTGGAAAATTACTTTCAGAATTAGTTGCTGAAATTAAATCTTTTGATGGAGCTGTAGGAAGTGAACCTAAAGGATTAGGAAAACTATTTACAAATGCTAAGAAAGAATTTGATAAGTTAATTGCTAGATATTCTAAGATTGAAACAAATATTGATTCTATTGAAAAAGGTCTTGAAAAAGATAAGATTCAAATGTTAAAAGATGTAGCAATCTTTGATAATATGTATGAAAAGAATTTAGCTTATTTCAAAGAAATTTCATTATACATTATTGCTGGAGAAAAGAAGTTAGATGAATTAAGAAATGTTGTTTTACCTGAACTTCAAAAGAAAGCACAAGAATCTGGAGAACAAATTGATGCTCAAAAAGTACATGATATGGAAAATACCATTAATCGTTTTGAGAAGAAATTATACGATTTAAAAACAACTCGTGTTATTTCTATTCAAATGGCTCCACAAATTAGATTACTTCAAAATAATGAAGCAGA
>JAEEGL017190439.1_pt1 | contig 22857 bp, 21 predicted proteins | sample 9134231 | NCBI WGS metagenome assembly JAEEGL01 (sample SAMN16246548, study PRJNA631951) | gut metagenome | biome: gut microbiome; feature: rumen; material: fiber-attached | host: Bos | place: Iran: Karaj | collected 2018-10 | reverse complement strand
ATCACGATGCAGTTGGTCTTGGAAATGGACCCGGCCAGCTTGCGCAGGGCCTGGGACATGAGGCGGGCGTGCAGACCGACTTTCGATTCGCCCATTTCGCCGTCAATTTCTGACTTTGGGGTCAGCGCCGCCACCGAGTCGATGACGATGATGTCAATTGCTCCAGAGCGGATCAGGTTGTCGGCGATTTCAAGGGCCTGTTCGCCGTTGTCGGGCTGAGAGACCAGCAGGTTGTCGATGTCAACGCCGAGTTTCTTTGCATAGACAGGGTCGAAAGCGTGCTCGGCATCAATGAATGCGGCGATGCCGCCTTTTTTCTGTGATTCGGCGATAGCGTGAACGGCCAGAGTGGTTTTACCTGACGACTCGGGACCGAAGATTTCTATGATTCGCCCCTTGGGAAGTCCACCGATACCCAGCGCAGTGTCCAAACTGATTGAGCCTGTCGAGATAGCCTCGTAGGTCTCGTCGGGGCGGTCGCCCAGTTTCATGATAGAGCCCTTGCCGTAATTCTTTTCAATCTTGTCGAGTGTACTTTGCAGAATTTTTATTTTCTCCAACTTCGATGCCTCAACATCGTTTACTTCTTTTGCCATAATATTCAAGTATTTAATTATAATTTTTTTTCTGTTCGTAAGAAAAAACAACTCTACAAATTTACGCATTATTTTTATATCTCAAAAATAATTGTAATTCTGTCATGACTTTTTTAATTCAGCTGTGCTTGATATTACAGACTATCCGAAACCTATTTCAATGTTTGCAGACACTCTTGCATATGTGACTGGAGTTATTGAACCAAGTGATTTTAAAACGACTGGTACATATTCGCGACAAAAATTAGGATAAATCCAGAAGAAAATGAAGAATAAGGGATTGTTATTTTTGCTTGCAGTACTGACAATAAACCATCTACAGGTTTTTGCCCAACAGATAAGTGCTGACGAAGCAGAAGTTGTAGCCAAGACGGAACTACGGTACACAAAGGGTATCGATGTGGGAATTGTCACAACACACCACTTTGACAGCATCGGTCATACGCTGCTTTATGAAGTAGTCACCGATGTAGGAGTTAATGTGTTGGTGTCGGGAAACAAGATGTGCATTCCTGTCGATGGCTCCACGCATGTCGGTCGCTTCACAAAACAGTAATACCCTTTAATGTTATACTTGGACGAAAAGATGCTACAATTCATTTATAATTGTCTGGAAAAATAGATTAATTTTAAACAGTTTCTAAGATAATTTAAAAAAAATGTGTATTTTTGCAAATTCATTCAAATATAGAAAATCATGGAAATACTTTCACAGAGAATTCTGAATATGGCCGAGTCCGAGACTCTGGCTATGACCGCAAAAGCACGTGAACTCAAAGCTCAGGGCAAGGATGTTATCAGCCTCAGCATCGGCGAGCCTGACTTCAACACTCCCGAGGTGGTGAAGGAAGCTGCAAAGAAGGCTATTGACGACAATTTCACACACTATCCTCCAGTGCCTGGCTATCAAGACCTGCGTGAGGCGATAAGTGCCAAATTCCTTCGCGACAACGGGCTGGAATACAAGCCTGAACAGATTGTGGTAAGCACCGGCGGCAAGCAGGCTCTTTACCAAGTGGTTCAGGTTCTGGTGAACCCTGGCGACGAGGTTATCATCCCGACACCTTACTGGGTGAGCTACAAGGAGTTTGTCCGTCTGGCTGGCGGTGTACCCATCTATGTGAAGACCAAGCTGGAGAACGACTTCAAGGTGACTCCAGAACAGCTCGAGGCCGCCATCACTCCTAAGACCAAACTTATCATGTTTTCTTCGCCCTCTAATCCCACGGGCATGCTTTACAGCAAAGAAGAGCTGAAAGGCATTGCCGAGGTGGTTGCCAAGCACGAGAACCTCTTCGTCGTCTCCGATGAGATTTATGAACACATCAACTTCGTGGGCAAGCATCAGAGCATCGCACAGTTCCCGGAGGTGAAGGAACGCGTCGTTACCGTCAACGGTGTTGCCAAAGGATTTGCCATGACTGGCTGGCGTATCGGATTTATCGGAGCACCTCTCGTCATCGCCAAGGCCTGCAACAAACTGCAGGGTCAGGTGACCAGCGCTACCTGCTCTATCGCCCAGAAAGCAACGGTGTGTGCTATGCTGATGGACCCCGCAACGAGCGACGACATTATCAATATGCGCAAGATCTTTATGCAGCGTCGCGATATGGTTTACAAACTGTTGTGTGAGATTCCCGGACTGAAAGTCCGTATGCCGCAGGGTGCCTTCTATTTCTTCCCTGAGGTTAGTTCGTACTACGGCAAGAGCTACAACGGCAACAAGATCGAGAATTCGACCGACATGGCCTTCTATCTGCTCAACGAAGCCAGTGTTGCCACCGTGATGGGTTCAGCTTTCGGCGACGACAGCTGCATCCGTCTGAGCTACGCCACCAGCGAAGACCTGCTCCGTGAAGCCATTCGCCGCATTAAAGAGGCATTGTCCAAATTGAAATAGTCAAAATAAAATTGATTTAACACAGGCCGCCCAATGTTTATTGAGCGGCCTGTTGTTTTACTCTGCTACTCTTCTGCACGGGTATTATATTCGATCTTGCAGAGCAGAATGATTTGTGAGAAGAAAATCAACGAACCAAGTATTGAAGCAAGAGCAATCCAAATGTATTTCTCGGTAAAACCACATATTGCTCCACCAATGCAGCAAAGAATCATCATAATTATTGCGAAGGTGTACCATCCACTCATTTGCTTATTATTTTTTTTCTTTGGTTTGTCCTCTTCTGGTAAATATTTCAGCAGCTCAATATAGTCATCATCGGAAACCTCTCCTATGTTGTAACGAAAATATTGATTTTTGACACTATCATAACACGGAAAATTGTCTTCTGATTCATTAGGGAAGTCTTTATGGTATTCCCTTTTGCCTATATGCAGTTTGCTCAGTATTTCTTCTTTCTCCGCCTGTTTGGCGAGAAGATCGTCTTCTACAATCTCTTGCTTTCGTTGTGAGATGTATTCTTCAATGTATTTGTTCATTATATGTTGTTTTATCGATTTGCTCTCCCGCGCCTCGTTGAGCAATTATAAAAAAAGCGTGGCGCCGTACACTCCCTTAGGATAGAGGTTGTGAGAAGAACCTTGACAATTGGGAATGAAGAACAGTCCACGCTTAATACGCGAACCGTCATAACATTCTTGCTTGTCGTAGAAGGTTCTCACATTTCTATCCGCAAGATGCATAACGCTTCACGATTTCCATTGAAATCGGATGCAAAATTACACATTATTTTTTATTCGGCAAAAAAATTGAGAAGCCGTTGAACAAAAAAAAGAGGTCTCCTCGCGGGGGCCTCTTTTTCGTGAACAACATTAAATGTTCTGAGTGATGTGATTAACAAGGGATTTTGTTCAACTCTATATTGACTTTTTAACTCAGAATCCAATTTTCATCATTAGTCTGCCTCGTAGATGAGGAGTTCGCCATCAACGTAGAGGAATAGCATGGGGTCGTTGTCTTTTTTCTTGAAGATCCAACATCCGCCGTTCTCGCGGTCGATTTCGGTCTTGATATATTTGCTGCTGATTTCCTGTTCAGCAAGGAGTTTGTCGTTTTGGTCAAAGACTTGGAGGTAGGTCTTACCGTCGGTGTCGTTGACGATAGCGTACATGATGTCGCCGCTGATAGCGTAGCTGACCATATCTACATTGTAGGTGTCGCGGATGTAGCGATAGACGACTGTCGGGGTAACGATGTGGTAGTCATACCAGTAGGAGTTGCAGTAGACCCAGAATCCTGGCCAGAATATCGGTCTTGGAGGTATGGGGTGCCAGAAGATGGGACGCATGTGGATAATACAGTGATGATATGGATGGTGGAAGTAAGGTGCTGGGTGCATGGGTCTGTGCGACGGTGGCATTACGCCTCCCGGACGGCCCGGGCGGGCATAGCGGTTGCCAGTGTTGTTGTGCACTATGCGGTCGTTGGGAGCTCCTGGTCCGGCGGGTTTGCTGCCACGAGCGAAATTGTTGCCGCGGGTGTTGTTTACTGCAGGACTGTTACCCGGAGTGCCGCCGCGCCTTGCATCGTGGGTTACGACTCCATTGCCGCGAGAGTTGGCTCTGCTGTCAGGTTTTGCGACGCTGCGGTCACCACGCACCGATGGAGCGCTGCTTATAGGCGAGCCAATTCTGTTGCCGCGAGAGGAGCGTTCTCTCATATCGCTGGGACGACTGCTTGAGGGGGCGCTGTAGGAACCTCTGCTTGAGGAGGTTCTCATGGCTGTCCTGTTAGGAGAGCTGCTATGTGACACACTGCTCGACGAAGGGCTGTAGGAACTTCTGCTCGACGATGAGGGGCTGCTGCTGTAGGAGCCTCTGCTTGACGATGAGGAGTGGCTGCTGCCGCTGAATGAGGAGCCTCTGCTTGATGATGAGGAGTGGCTGCTGCTGCTGAATGAGGAACCTCTGCTGGAGGAACTGTGTCCTCCGCCGCCACGCGAGCCACCGCCGCGGCTCTGGGCGTATGCCGGCGATGCGCACAGCAAGGCGCCTATGGCCAAGATTGCGATTAATTTGTTGGTTTTCATCTTTCTTCCTTTCTTTTTAAAGTGATTGTTTTGTTTTTTTCCTAATGCAAAAGTAGCAACACAAATACAAGTAAAACCCTTAGGGCTTACCTAATTTTCCGGTTTTTTCCGGAATTTTCCCGAAAATACGGACAATAGACTGACAAACAAGAGAATATGTTTTAATTTTTTTCTAAAAAAAAAGAAGCTGTCTTTGAAAGGCAGCCTCTTTTATGTTGAAGTTAATAGGATATTTTAGTTTCTTACAATAAATTACTTTGTATTTGTCGGCACTGACAGATCCGTTATTAATTATTAATTGTATTATTCTTCGTTGTCGGAATCGTCTTTGGTTTCATCTGCTTTTACATTTTGTGACGTTTCACCAGAGAAAACTCCGAGGCGTTTCAGTGAGAAGTAGTAGAAGACAACAAAGAGGAGTGTCAGCATCAGGTCGCCAAATCCGAAGCGTTCTTTCCCAATGAAGAGCACAGTGACAACGGGTACAAGCAGCTGAGCCAAAGTGTAGAGATGGAAGCCACTTTTGCGCAGGTTCCACATAAGGATTACGCCTGCCAGCGAGCCGGCATAGAGCAGAGACATACATAAATAATAGGATTGAGGGTCTTTCAGCATCTCTTCGAACATGACGGTCATCCGTTCGTCAAATCGTATCATACCGCTCTCGTACATCTCTTTCATCGTGGGCAGCATGAGTCCATACATTAAATTGCCAATGAATGCCAAGCCTGAACCTATCATGCTTAGTACCAGAAAAATGCGTAAGAAAGTCCTCGTCGAATTGTATATTCGTTCGTCGTAATTCTCCATGACAAATAAACTATAACAATTCTGCCATTTTCTTTTGCAGTTTCTGTGCTTCTTCGGCAGCTCTTTCGGCGAAATCTTCACCATTGGAGGCGTAGATGATGCCGCGTGAAGAGTTGACCAGTAAGCCACATTCCTTAGTCATGCCATATTTGCAGACCTCTTCGAGGCTTCCTCCTTGGGCTCCAACTCCGGGAACAAGCAGTAAACTATTTGGAACTATGGCTCTTACGCTTGACAGCATGTCGGCTTTCGTCGCACCGACGACATACATCATGTTATCTTCGTTGCCCCAAGCCTTGGAACGCTCAAGTACCATCTCGAAGAGTCGTTTCTTTTCGCCTTCTGCCTCAATGAACTGAAAATCGAAAGCGCCTTTGTTGGAGGTCAAGGCCAATAGAATCACCCACTTGCCTTCGTAAACGGTGAATGGAGTGACAGAGTCCTCACCCATATAGGGAGCGATAGTCATGGAGTCGAAGTTGAAGTCGCCCGAGGGGTCAAGAAATGCTTTGGCATACTGCTGCGAGGTGTTTCCAATATCGCCACGCTTGGCATCGGCAATGGTAAAGACTTTGCTGTCAAGGCTGTGCAGATAGTCCATAGTCATCTTCAGCTGTTTCAGTCCCTCGATGCCTGCCGACTCGTAGAAGGCGAGATTGGGTTTGTAGGCTACAGTGTAGGGAAGGGTGGCATCGATGATGCTTTTGTTGAATTTAAAAATGGCATCTTTATCATTCTGAAGATGCTGCGGTATCTTCTTTATATCGCTGTCCAATCCTACGCAAAGGAAGGATTTTTTTTTGTAGATGTTGTCGATCAGTTCTTTCCGTGTCATATTGTGAGTTTATGGAATATTTGTTCAAGGCTTACTTTCCCGTTCTTTTTCAATTCGTCCAGACTGTTGTCGGCTACAATCTTTCCGTGATTGATGATTATGGCGCGTGTACACATTGCTTCGACTTCCTGCATGATGTGTGTGGATAGCAGCACTATCTTGCTCTTTCCTGCGTTGCGGATTACCTTGCGCATCTCCTCCAACTGGTTAGGGTCCAGACCTGTTGTCGGCTCGTCGAGAATCAGAATCTGAGGGTCGTGAATCATGGCCTGAGCCAGACCGACACGCTGGCGGTAGCCTTTCGACAGGGCACCTATACGTTTGCCCAACTCGGGTCCCAGTCCGGTCAGTTCTATCATCTCGTCAATACGCTGTTTGCATTTGCGCATACCATAAGTTCCGGCAATAAACTGCAGAAACTCAGGGATGTACATTTCGGTATAAAGGGGATTGTGTTCGGGCAGGTAGCCTATGCAGCGGCACACCTGTTTGGGTTCGTCATAAATGCTGTGACCGCAGACCGTTACTTCGCCTTCTGTGGGTGGTATGAAGCAGGTGATGATTTTCATCAGTGTCGATTTTCCGGCTCCATTAGGTCCGAGCAGACCGACGATTTCTCCCGGTTCCACGTTGAAACTCACATTGTCCAAGGCCCGCTGCTGGCCATAACATTTTGTGACGTTGTTTACTTGAATCATGATTAGTTTTCGTTTTGCAGTTCGCGTGCTTCCTGAAGGCTTATGCGTTTGCCGTTGTAGAAAGCGATGACAAAGGCATCCTTGAAGCCTTTTTTCCGCATTTCGCTCTGAATGTTTTTTGCCCTTGCGATGGTCGGCTCGTTGCCCATAGTGTAGCGGAACAGGCCGTCTTGTTTATATACCTGATATCCGGTGACTCCTTTGAAATCTTTGGCGCCACTGGCAATTTCCTTCTCGCTGGTGAGGAATTGGACGCGATAGGTAACACCCTCAACCACCTTCTCGTCTTTTTGAACGACGATGGTCAGTTCGGACTCCTCCTGGTTGATTTTCACTGTACCAGAAAGGTTTTCCTTCTCCGGTTTTGGTTCGGGAGCATCTATGTTGGCTTTCGGAGCCTCCTCGCCTTGAGACTGGAGTATGGTTGTGGCTAATGCGTCGTCCTGTTTTTGCTGTGCCTGGGCAGTACTGTCGGCAGGCTGTGTCTTTTTAGCACCTTTATTTTTTCCGTATCCTGGAAGGTCTATCTCCATTTTGCTGGGTTTTACACTTGCCTCCTCATGAGCTTTGTAGTTGGCAAAAGCGTTGAGTAAGCATACAGCGATGGTTGACTGTCCCTCGTCGGACATCATATAGGCCTCTTCGGTGGGGTTGCTTATGAAGCCCACTTCGGTAAGGACAGAGGGCATGGCGGTCTTGTAGATGACAAAAAACTCGGCTTGCTTGACACCGCGATTGATAGTTTTGATGTTGCTTTTGTATTGGTCTTGAATGTATTGTGCAAAGTTCAGGCTCTTGTCGATGTAGGCATTCTGATACATGGCGAACATTACATAGCTTTCAGGAGAGTTGGGGTCAAAGCCTTGATAGTCTTTGTTGTTCTTGTATCCGTCCTCCAATAGGATGTCGGCGTTCTCTTTTTTTGCGACCTCCATGTTGGCGCGGCTGCGCGACAGACCCATGACGTAAGTCTCCATTCCTGTTGGAGCCGATGTCGGGTGTGAGTTGCAATGGATGGAAATGAAGAGGTCGGCCTTGTTGCGGTTGGCGATGTTGGCGCGTTCAGAGAGAGCTACATCGACATCGGTAGTGCGTGTGTATATGACCTTTACATCAGGGTAGTTGTCGTTGATCAACTTGCCGAATTTTTTTGCGATGGCAAGAGTCAGGTCTTTCTCTTTGCTGTGCTTGCCTATGGCGCCAGGCTTGTCGCCGCCGTGTCCTGCGTCAATAACAAGAGTTTTTACTTTTCCAGGCTCTCTTTTTTGAGAAAATGCGACTCCTCCAACAAGGAACAAGGCAATAAAAAGAACAACTAAACGTTTCATTTCCAGATGTATATTTTTTGTTTTTACAGATTGCTTATTTTGTGTTATCTTTGCACTTTGAAAATGCAAAGATACTAATTTTTTTATATATTGAGTATCAGAAAATCATATTATTTTCATATTTGGCTACTACTGGGACTAATAATGCTGGCGGGAAAGGGTTCTGCATATGCTCAGGATACAATACCAGTGTCTATACAGACTACTGATTCCATGATAGTTGTATCAGATTCGTTGACACTTTTGCAAGAGAAAATAGCACATGACGATTCTTCCGGACTGATAAAAATTTCACGTGACGCAGTGAAGCAGATTGTCTCGTACAAGGCTACCGACTCGGTTGCCATAGAACTTGATGCAAAAAAGGCATTCCTGTACAAGGATGGAGAGATAAAATTCGAGGACATGAATCTCAAGGCGGATGCTGTTTCCGTCGATTTCGACAAACAGATTTTACATGCCAGCGGAGTTGTCGACAGTGCTGGAAAATACAAAGGGCGTCCGATTTTCAAGCAGGGCGACTCGGAGTTCAACGCTGACACGATAACATACAATTATCACTCAGAGAAGGGTATCATTTCGGGTGTCATCACGCAGGAGGGCGACGGATACCTGCATGGTGAAAAGATAAAGAAAATCAACGACTCGGTGATGTATCTGAGTAGCGGGCAATATACCACCTGCAACTATGCCCATCCGCATTTTGCCATCAACTTCACAGAATCCAAGCTGATTACGAACGACAAAATTGTTACAGGTCCGGCGTATGTCACCATTGAGGATGTCCCCACGCCACTGGCTCTTCCATTTGCTTTCTTCCCTTTGGCACATGACCGAGCTTCGGGAATCCTTTTGCCGTCGTACGGATGGATGACGGGTAGGGGATACTACCTGAAAGACGGAGGTTACTACTTTGCTATCAATGACTTTGTGGACCTTTCACTGATAGGCGAGATTTATACCAACCTGAGTTGGGCTGCCGAAGCCAGATCCAATTACAACCGTCGTTACAAGTACAAAGGCAATTTTGACATTCGTTATGGAATAACAAAGATGGGTATTCAGGGTGACACCAACACGTTCCGCAAATACAGCGATTTCAAGATTGCCTGGCGGCATGACCAAGATGCCAAGGCCAACCCGAATAGTCGTTTTTCTGCCGACGTAAACCTTATCAGCCGCAACTACAACCGCAACACAACTAACGCCAACGATTATTTCAACAGCACTACCACGTCGAATATCAGCTACACAACTTCCATCGGTTCGTGGCTCAACTTGGCGCTTTCGGCACGTGAGTCGTACAATATCCAGACTGGAATTATGAATATCAAGCTGCCGTCGGTGTCGCTGAGCAGCAACACATTCTATCCGTTCCGCCGCAAGATTCCAACAGGGTCATACCGTTGGTATGAAAATATCTCAATGTCGTATGTGCTTCAGGGAGAGAACAATATCAACACAGCGGATTCGAATATCCTGAAGAAGACAATATTCAACGAGATGCAGTACGGTGTCAGTCACCGTATTCCGATACAGAGTACCATGAAGGTGCTGAAGTTTTTCAACTGGACTAACTCACTGACATACAATGAACGATGGCATTGGAACACCATCGAGAAGTCGATAGATTCAACCGGCTCGTTGGATATTGACACTATTCGCGGCTTCCGTGCCAACCGTGATTTTGCCTTCAATTCCTCGTTGTCAACGCGTATTTACGGTATGTTCAACTTCAAATGGGGTCCTCTAAAGGCGCTGCGTCATGTTGTGAATCCTTCGGTGTCGTTCAATTTCCGTCCCGATTTCGGCAGCGAGCGTTTTGGCTACTGGAAGTCATATACCGACACGACAGGATATGTTCATCGCTATTCCATCTTCGAACAGAGCCTTTACGGAGGTCCAGCCGACGGACGCTCAGGGCAAATCGGTTTTTCGATAGGCAACAACTTGGAAGCCAAGATAAAACCTCTATGGGACACCGTTGATGAGCTGAAAAAGGTGGTTCTGATTGAAAGCCTGAACCTCTCAATGAGTTACGATATTGCACGTGACTCGTTAAATTGGTCTGACCTGAATGTGTCGGGACGCACAACACTGTTCAAATCTCTTGTTCTCAACTACTCAGGTTCTTTTTCCCCGTATGAGATCGACTCCTTGGGCAATAAACACAACCAATATCTCTGGAATACACAAAAGAAACTCTTCAGGCTTAACCAATCCACATGGAGTGCGCAACTGTCATGGAATCTGAACAATAACACTTTCAAAAAGGATGCTCAAAAGAGCGAAGGGACAATGGTACGGCCGATTGTGCAGACTCCTTATGACTACAGTCCCGCCCTGATGATGGGCTCATACGCCGATTTCTCGGTGCCGTGGAACCTGTCGTTCAACTACACACTCAGCTACATAAGTGCATACGATGCCGCCCGATTCAACATTAATCGCAACATAACGCACTCGGTCTCAGTGTCTGGTAGCCTGACGCTTACAGAAAACTGGAGACTTAATTTTTCGACAGGATACGATTTCACTAACAAAGGAATGTCATATACCAGTATTGACATATACCGCGACTTGCATTGTTGGGAGATGCGTTTCAACTGGGTTCCGTTCGGATACTACAAGAGTTGGAATTTTGCCATTAACATCAAGGCCAACTCGTTGCGAGACGTGAAATACGAAAAACGCGAGAATTACCAATCCAACCAGGGATATTATGTATATTAAGTTTTTGATTATAAAATTTTAAAAATGGCTGAAGGAAAATTGTATTATTCGATTGGAGAGGTGGCGGAGATGCTGAATGTAAATCCGTCGTTGCTCCGTTTTTGGGAAACAGAGTTTTCTGACCTTAGACCGGCAAAGAACAAGAAAGGCACGCGCAGCTACACGCAGCAGGATATTGATCTGCTTCGCCGAATACACTATCTTACAAAGGATTGTGGATTAACTCTTGACGGTGCACGCCAGCAATTGAAGAACGACAAGGCGCCTGACAGGAACCTTCAGTTGGTGGAAACATTGTCAGAATTGAAAAATTTTTTGGTTGAAATGAAACAAAATTTATAATTATACGTTATTACGAAGTAATAATATTTAATTTTGCAAGCAAATTATTCAAATTCATTTTTTAATTAATTAAAAAACAATCAATCATGAAAAAACATGTATTTTTCGGAACCCTTTTGGCTTGCCTGTTTGCTTTCTCAGCATGCGAGACTGAAGAAATTGTAAATGTCATCACCGAAGGTCTTTACGGCAATGCCTCAATCACAATTACTGATGCTAACGGTGTCACTAAGGATTTGGATTACCAGTCCAGTATTACTGACGTTTTTGCCGATACCGCTTCAGTCAACCCACTGGTGATACGCCGAGTTGGAACTCTCGATTTCAGCTTCAATGTTGACCTCACTCAGGCTAATGCTGAGATGGATTTTCCGCTGATGGGATTTCAGGTTAAGGACACCAATGCAGGTGTTTATCCTGTCGATCAGGTCTTGACCAAGGAACTGCTCCAGAACAATTTCTGCTGGGACACTCTCGCCAAGATTCTCCGTGACCCCGCTGGTCTCAATATCGTTGCTATCGCTGCTTCTGATACTTCTTGGTATATTTCTCATACTGGAAGCATCAACATCACTGAATTCCCCAAAGTTGGCAAACTGGTGAAGGGCTCTTTCAACAACATTGGTGGCTACTACCTCACCAAGACAAAAGCTGATGCTCTTGCTGACGCTCTCGACAATGGTGCTGACTTCGACCTCGATGCATATTTCGAGCCTGTAACCATCACCGGTACTTTCAACAGCCGTCGTGCAGAGATCATCAAAACTTTGATCCGCAAAGCTTTCTATGAAGGTGGTCTGTGCAATTTGAATAATTAATACGGTTTAGATCACTAAAAAATGTGGGTGGTTCTATGAACCTCCTGAAAAAAATTATAATGATAGTGGTGCTGCTTCCCGCGGCACCACTTTTTGCACAGTTTGATTTCCCAATGATGGGCAGTGCCGGTGCCGCTATGGGCGGTACTTCCGTTGCGCTGAGCGACGACGAGTCGGCACTGTATAATGTGGCTGGAATTGCCCGAATCAAATCACCTGTTGCCTCAATAGCTTTCCGTCAGTGTTTCCTTTTTGAGGGTACGAAATGTGCCTCTGTAGCCGCCGCCTCTCCGCTCTCTTTTGGTGCCGTGGGAGTGTCGTTCTTGCATTATGGAAATCCTGATTATAACGAACAGATGCTATCGTTGGACTATGCAATGTCTATCGGTCCGGAACTTATGATAGGTGTTGCTTTCCATTATCTTCATTCGGGCACTTCAGATGGTTACTATGACCCACAGAATCTCTTCACTTTCAGTTCAGCGGTACAGTATTCTCCGTCCGACAAATTGACGGTAGGCTTCAAGGCTTTCAACCCTATCTTGGTGAGACTCAGGACAAATGACGAGATACATTCTCCAACGATATTCAACATAGGGTTTTCGTACATGATATTGGATGAACTGCTGGCCGTTGTGGAGGCAGAAAAGAATCTGTATTTCGATCCCACATTGCGTTTTGGTTTGGAATATTCTCTGAACCAAAAATATGCGTTCCGTATAGGATTCAATACACGTCCAGTTATCTATTCGTTTGGCATTGGAAGCACTTTTGGTTCAATGAATGTTGCATTGTCAGCGCAAGTCCACACGATTCTCGGAGTATCCCCGCATCTTTCGGTTTATTATACCTTCTGACATGTCGCTCCGTTCCATTCGTTTTCAATTGACTGCCCTTCTGTTTCTTATTGCATCGATGCCTGTTGCAATGTCACAGAATGACAGTGATTTGTGGCGCGACATGCTTGAACAATGGGCAGAGCAAAACGATTCTGAAACGGTTCCCGACGACCTTTTAGAACAACTTCAATCATACAGAGAGAGCCCTATCAATCTTAACGATACGCTCTCCACAGGACTTTTTGACCTGCCTTTTATATCAGATTTACAGCGTGATATTATCCGTTCGTATATTAAACAAAACGGACAGATGGTCTCGTTCGCGGAACTGTATCTTATGAACGGATTTGATACGTTGACGTTGAGTCTATTGCGTCCGTTTGTGACAGTGGTTCCAATACAGCAGAAACAGTTGCCCACAATTCGTGATATATTTAGGGATGGTCGAGGAAACTTGCGTTTTGGAACAAAAGTGGCCTTTCCACGCGGTCGAGGCTACACTGAGAACATCTATGAAGGTTCGCCATTCAGGATGTATTTCCGATACAATTACCATTATTACGACAGGGTCTATTTCCAAATTTCGGGAGACAAAGACCCTGGTGAGAGTTTCTTGCACCAGTCGCCGATTCCTGGATTTGACTACTATGGTTATTATTTGATGTTCAAGGATTTCTCTTTTGTAAAGAGAGCTATCGTTGGAAAATATAACCTGCAGTTTGGACAGGGTGCGACACTATGGACTGGTTTTGCCCCGTGGATGTCGGGCTCCATGCCGTTGTGGCGTTATGGGCAGGGTATTAGACCCTCCAGTGCTTTCTGTGAATATGGCTATCTACGTGGCGCAGCAACCACGTTGGCTTTGTCAAAACAATTAGAGCTGAGCCTTTTTTATTCCGATGTTGACCGCGATGCAACAGTTTCGCTCGACTCCATTGATGATGAGAACGAGGTTATGCAGTCGTTATATAATTCCGGCTATCACAGGACAGCCACCGAGATTGCCAAAGAAGGTCAACTGTCAGAGAAACTATTTGGTACTCATCTTCAGTATGGAGGCTGCAATTTTACGATAGGTGCTACCGCTTATCGAACCTTGTATGAAAATGCATTGGTGCCTTCTGAAAAAGTCTATAACGAATTTACTTTCAGAGGTAAAGATAACTTCAATGCTGGTATAGACGGCACCTTCCGTTATCGTCGGATGTTGTTGTTTGCAGAACTTGCCGTTGCAATGAATGACACTATTTCTGCTATTGTTCACAACACTTCGTGGCTTCCTGTTGCCTCTGTTGCGGGAATGCAGTTCCATATCGATGCCAACACAAACTTGTCACTTGCCTACAGGTATGGTTCGCCTATCTATCAGAACCTCTATTCCAATACAATAGGGCAGAGTTCATTGGCTCAGAACGAAGAGGGTGTTACCATCTATTTCCAGTCGCGTTTGCCGTTTTATATAAGTCTTGTCTCGTCGGTGGATTTTTTCCGCTATCCGTGGATGCGCTATCGGGTTTATGCTCCGTCGTCAGGAGTTGACTATAGACTGAAGTTGTCCAAGGATATAGCTCCGCATCTGCGTCTCGACTGCCAGTACCGTTACAGGCAAGCGGAACGGAACAGCGACATCGGTGAAAATTATTCTATTGAAAACATTGTACGTCAGCAATTTTATGTTTCGCTTGATTATTCTCCCGACGAACGCTGGCGTCTTCTTTCTCGTCTTTTTTGCACCAGATTCTCATGTGATGACCATGTTAGTCAGAATGGTTTTATGTTAATGCAGGAGGTCTCCTACCGAGCGGCACGCTTGAAGCATCCATTATCTGTAGCTTTGCGTCTGGCTATTTTTGACATTTCTGGCTATGACGCACGCATCTATGCATATGAAAGTGACCTGCTCTATGAATTCTCCGTACCCATGTTCACAGGGCGCGGTATCCGTTCATACCTTGTTTATAGGCATGAACTAAACTCACGGTTTTCCATCGCCTTTAAGTACGGAGTGTCGTTCTTTCCTGAAAATCAGACCATAGGCAGTGCATACGAGACTATCAATGCGAACAACAGGCATGAATTCAAATTCCAGTGCCGTCTTTTCCTATAGGTTGTCTATAAAGAAATGGATTATTGGATTCTTCCTTGTTCCACTAGACGTTTGTAGGTGCGTTCCGCAGCCAGTTGTTCCGCTCCCTTAATTGAATAATCCGTTGCTTTTTCTCCAGGCTCGTTGCCCACCATTGCACGTATTTCATACTCTTTGCGCCAGGAGGCAGACTTGCCTTGATCATGGACATTCACAACTTCAAAGCTGATTTTGCACCGTGCTCGTTGTCCCCAGTCAATAAGTTTGCTTTTGTAGTTCCAGTCTTGGTGCGACAGCGCATCAACATCTATTTGAACGTTAAGAATCCGTTTGACAAGGACTTTCTGGGTAAAATTGTATCCTTTATCAAGATAAATTGCCCCAACAAGAGCCTCGAAAGCATCACCTCCTATGGATTTGAATATTCCCTGCTGCGATTTGTTGTAATTTATCAACGATTTTAGACCGATTTTTTCCGCCAGTTTGTTCAGATTGGCACGGCTGACAATTTTAGAACGCATCTCGGTCAGAAAACCCTCACCTTCATAAGGATATTTCTTGTATAAATATTCCGCAACCACAGCACTCAACACTGCGTCGCCGAGATATTCGAGTCGCTCGTTGTTTATTTTATGCCCACATGTTTCTTTCGACAAGGATTTGTGTGTCAAAGCAATGCGATACCGTTCCACGTTACGCGGAGTGAAACCGAGTATATTTTTGAAAAACATGTAAAATTCCTTGTCCCCTCTATGCCGCCAGAGTCCAAACATATTTATTCTACTCGTATTTGCGGAAAGCAAGACAGACGTTATGACCTCCAAAACCGAAGGCATTGCTCAAGGCGAACTTCACTTCGCGGCGAAATGCTTTGTTAAAAGTGAAATTGAGTGGCTCGATTTTAGGATCGTCAGTGAAGTGGTTTATTGTTGGAGGGATAATACCTTCACGGATTGTCATTATAGTTGCTAATGCTTCAACGCTACCGGCTGCACCAAGCAAGTGGCCTGTCATTGATTTTGTCGAGTTAAGGTTTATCTTTTTTGCATGCTCGCCAAACAGTTTTGCAATGGCTTTCGGTTCAGAAATGTCGCCGATAGGAGTTGAGGTGCCGTGAGTGTTTATGTGATCTACTTCTTCAAGTTTCATTCCCGACTCTTCCACTGCCAGCCGCATAGCATGGAAAGCCCCTTCTCCTTCGGGATGGGATGCAGTGATGTGGAACGCGTCGGCTGTCAGTCCGCATCCTGTCAGTTCGGCGTAGATTTTTGCTCCGCGAGCTTTGGCATGTTCCAATTCCTCAAGAATCAGTGCTGCTGCACCTTCGGCGAGGACAAATCCGTCACGATCTTTGTCGAAAGGCCGCGAGGCGGTCTTCGGGTCGTCGTTACGGAACGAGAGTGCCTGCATTGAGCCGAATCCTCCAATGCTACATTCGGTGACAGCCGCTTCGGAACCACCGGCGACTATTGCGTCAGCCTTACCTAAACGTATCAAGTTGAAAGCATCGGATATGGCTATTGCTGACGATGCGCATGCTGCAACCGTGCAGTAGTTAGGCCCTTTGAAACCATGTTTTATGGAAATAAGTCCAGCACAGATGTTCAGGATGGTTTTGGTGCAGAGGAATGGGCTGAAATGCGGGATATAGTTGTTTTCTACATAGTTGCGGATTTCATCCTGTAATGAAAATACGCCGCCGTTCCCGCTGCCCCATATCACGCCAATACGCGATTTGTCGGTTTGTCCGTCGTCGATGCCGGAATCTTTTATTGCCTCTTCAGAAGCAACAAGACCGTACTGAGAAAAAGGATCTAATTTCCTGCACTCCTTACGGTCAAAAAAGTTTAAGGGGTCAAAACCCTTAACTTCGCAAGCAATCTTGCATTTGAAATTTGTCGGGTCGAAGTGAGTAATTCGGTCGGCACCACTTACTCCGGCGAGCATTGCTTGCCAGGTACTGGCAAGGTCGTTGCCGATCGGAGTAAGTGATCCCAGACCTGTAACAACTACTCTCTTCAGATTCATAAAGAATCAATTATTTTCCAGCATTCTCAATGAAAGCAATGGCGTCACCAACAGTGGCAATTTTCTCAGCTTCGCTCTCGGGAATCTGAATGTCGAACTCTTTCTCGAGTTCCATAATTAACTCTACGGTATCGAGGGAATCGGCACCAAGGTCATTTGTGAAACTTGCCTCGGGGGTTACATCTTTTTCATCGACACCAAGCTTATCGACGATGATAGCTTTAACTTTAGTTGCAATTTCAGACATTTTTCTTCGTATTTTTATGAATTAAACAATTTGCAAAGTAACGAAAAAAAAATCATTTCGACATATAATTATAGAACTTTCTTAATGTTAAATATATTAACAATTTGGCATCCAATATTATAGAATGATAAAAATATTGATCTCATTTTTTGATTTTGATGCAATAAAATATGATTGAAAATCAGATAAATATATTTGTGATATTTTTTTAATATTTTGATAACCAGTTAAAAAAAATAAAGTTGTTTTTTTTATCTTGAAATCCGATTATTATTCATAAATTTGCACTTTATTTTCAAGGACTGAAACATCATTTTTAACATAAATAATATATAGTAATCTGTTATGCAGAAACCTGTTCAATTGGCCATATTTGCTTCGGGCAACGGCACCAATGCCCAACAAATTGCAGAGTATTTTTCTGACAATCCAAAAGTAAATATAAATGTAATAATATATAATAAAAAGGATGCATATGTTGCTGTCCGCGCAGAAAAACTTAATATTGAGTCGCGTTATTTTAACCGCCGTGACTTTATGGAGACAGACAATGTGCTCTCTTTTTTGCAGCAACGTGGGGTTGATTATTTGATACTTGCAGGATTTTTACTGCTTGTTCCAGAGAATCTGTTGAAGGCATTTCCCGACAAGATAATCAACATCCATCCCGCTTTGTTGCCTAAATATGGTGGCAAGGGTATGTATGGGCATCATGTCCATGAGGCTGTTGTCACCAACCATGAACCTGTCACAGGCATCACAATTCATATTGTTGATCATCGCTATGACTGCGGTACCACCTTGTTCCAAGCACGTTGTGCCGTTTCCCCTACCGATACTCCCGATGATGTGGCTGCCAAGATACATTTGCTTGAAAAGGAATATTTCCCACGTGTCATAGAATCTGTGGTCCTTTCACTCCCGATGCCAATTGCTCCAGAAGTCTAATATAAACTAAACATCTGAAACCATGCGTATTGCTGTCAATACACGTCTTCTTTTGCCAAATCGTCTGGATGGGATTGGATGGTTTACTGCCGAGTCGCTGAAAAGAATTGTCAAGGAACATCCCGAGCATGACTTCTACTTTTTCTTCGATAGGAAACCGTCGCCGGAATTTATTTTTTCTACAAATGTCACTCCGGTTGTGCTGATGCCTCAAGCCCGTCATCCATTGTTGTGGTATTGGTTTTTCGAATTCAGTGTGACGAGGGCATTGAAGAAATATAAGATTGACCTCTTCCTCTCTCCTGACGGATGGATGTCGTTGAGGACTGATAAACCGACATTGACAGTGATACATGACCTTAATTTTGAACATGCTTCCGACTATCTGCGTCCATCGCACCAGCGCTATATGAAGCGCTTTTTTCCACGTTTTGCAGGCAAGGCTACACGCATTGCCACTGTTTCGGAGTTTTCTAAAAAGGATATTGCTGATACCTACCACGTGGATCCAGACAAGATTGATGTGGTTTATGACGGTTCCCATGAATTTTACAAACCTTGCAATGAGGAGGATAAGACAAAGATTCGTCAGCGTTTCAGCAAAGGTAAGCCATATTTTATATATATAGGTACTATTTCCCGACGCAAGAATCTCACAAATATTTTGCTGGCATTCGACAAGTTCAGATGTCAGCAGCAGTCTGACATGCAGTTGATTGTTGTGGGCAGTCGTTATTGGTGGCAGGACGAGTTGAAGGAGGCATACGACAATATGCAATTCCAATCGGACGTGCATTTTATTGGTCATGTTGATTCCGATGTGCTATCTTTGCTACTTGGTTCGGCGGAAGCTTTAGTTTATACTTCGCTCTTTGAGGGTTTCGGCATACCGATAGTGGAGGCTTTTAATGCCGAAACTGCCATCATCACTTCCAATGTGACCTCCATGCCAGAAGTGGCAGGTGATGCTGCCGTGCTTGTAAACCCACTGTCGGTTGATGAGATAGCAGATGCAATGAATAAAATAATGAGCGACACTGAGTTCCGCAACCAACTGATTGCCAAAGGAAGGGATCGCAAGGACCTTTTCTCGTGGGAACGGACGGCGAAACTACTGTGGGAGAGCATGATGCGCACATACCTGTTGTCAAAATATTAAGAAATATGAAAAAACGTTGGATTGTTTTGGCTTTATGGCTTTCAAGTTTCCTGAGTCTCCACGCTCAAGAGAAATTTCTGGTGCCTGTCAATTTGGTCTATAATCCGTCGTTTGAAGAATATAGGGAATGTCCTCGCAAGATAGATGCGCTTGGAGTCCTGACGATTGTCGATGCCTGGTATCAGCCTACGGCGGGTTCCGCTGATTATTATAATGTATGTGGTTCGCGTGATTGCCAAATTCCTAAGAACAAGTTAGGAATACAGGAGACTCACTCCGGTCAGGGCTATTGCGGCATATATTGTTCGAAGACCGACTACAGAGAATATCTTCAGACTCAGCTGAAAGAGCCTCTCAGGGCTGGAAAGATGTACAGGGTTGCCTATTACGTAAGTCTGTCGGAATATTCGTCAGGCTCGGTGGCGACATTGGGAGCGCTTCTGACCCCTGAAAGGGTGGGAGACACTGTGCGCAGTGTGCTGATGAGGAAGGAAGTCGTCAATCTTGCTCCAGGCATATCGCAGACTGTAGCTTCGTATTATGAGCCACAGATGGTGAATGACTATGATCGTGTTCTGACCGATACTAAGGGCTGGACTCTTGTCAGCGGGATATTCACTGCGGAAGGAGGTGAGCGTTTTCTGACTATCGGCAATTTTTACCCGGCTTCACAGTCGAATGTCGTGGATTTGGATTCGCTTACTTATCTGCTCCCAGGTGCCTATTATTATATTGATGATGTGTCACTTGAGTGTCTTGACTGCAACGAAGAAAGTAACAAGGATTCTGTGGCGACCGAGACTGCCGTTGCAACTGAACCTTATACCCTGCCGATAGACACTCTTCAAGTAGGCAGCACATTTGTTCTTGAAAACATATTCTTCGATTACGATAAAGCGACATTATTGCAGCAATCTTTCTTTGAATTGCAGCGCCTTATGACACTCTTGCAGCAGTATCCCAAGATGCGCATCGAGGTACGAGGGCATACCGACGGGCATGGTTCGGTTGACTACAACATGCGTCTGTCCGAGAATCGTGCGAAAGCTGTTGTAGATTATCTGGTCTCAAAAGGAATCGATGCAAAGCGGTTACAGTATAAAGGCTTTGGTAAAAGTCAGCCGATAGAAAGCAATGCGACGGAGGAGGGTCGCGCTAAGAACCGTCGTGTGGAGCTGAAGATTCTTTCGATGTAAGATATATAAAAAAAAAGAGTTCACAATATGCGAACTCTTTTTTTTATTGAGAGTGTTGTTAGATCTCTTATTTGCGATAGAAGGAGACGCGACGGTTGACGGCGTTCTTGAGGTCGCCAAACTTGACGCTCTTACCCTTGCCGGTAGCGGTGAGACGGTTTTCATCGATACCATACTTGTTGACGAGGAGGTCTTTAACCTTATCAGCACGTTTCTGAGAGAGTTTCTGGTTGTATTCGTCAGAACCGCTGTAGTCGCAGTAACCAATGATTTCGAAGTTGTTGTCGCAGTCTTTCATGACGTCGGCAATAGCTTTGACTTTCTTCATCTGGTCAGCGGGGACGTTGCTCTGGTCAACACCGTAGAGGATTGAGAACGGCATAGCATAGAAGTTGTCTTTGTCTTTCTCGTAACCTTCGATAACCTTGCGGAGGCTGTCGGCAACACCGTCATCTTTTACGATGATGTTACCACCACCTTGAGCATTTTCAAGTTCGCGAACCTTGTTGATCAGCTGAGACTCTTTAACTTTGGAGTCTTTGAGATCCTTGTTGAGTTTCTCGATTTCGGCGTTCTTGGCGTCCATCATATCCTGAGTGAGGGCGTTGCGCTGAGCAATGAGGTCGAGGTCTTCCTGAGTAGGTCCGAAGTTGTACATATAACCGAGGCTGAGGAAGCCGTTCATGTCATGCCACTGGTGGAGAGGTTTGGGGAAGTCAGCTGAAACATCGCTTCCAACTTCGAAGAACCAGGTCGAGTGTTCACCGCATTTGTTGCTGAGACCGAGACCAACCTGCATGTACATTCCTACGTTGCCAAGGTCGACATCATGTCTTCTGAATGTTGCGCCAGTACCGCCTAACAGGTAGATAGAAAAACGTCTTTCGGGATCGTAACCCTTGATGGCGTTGTTGATGCTGAATTTGATGTCAAAACCAGCTTTGCCGTAACGATCGTAGGCATTGAAATCACCACGGTTGTAAGCAGTTCCAACGTAGTCAGTTTTACCAGCGAACAGACCAGGATCGTCACCGACGATGCGGACAGCCCATACGTGGTTCAGCTCTTTCTCGAAGAACAGCTTAACACCAAGGTTGGTACCATAGAGCCATTCGGTGAAACCACCGTGCTCAAATTCCCACTGATAGGAAACGGCACCGCCGATAGACCAGTTGCTCCAGAATCCGTATCTCGGATATTCGTAGCTGGACTGAGCGTTTGCGTTGCAAGCGAACATGAGTGCGCTGGCAAGCATTCCAATTTTAAATAATTTTTTGAACATGTTTTTTTTATTTTAATGTTTATTATTACACATAATTAACTTTGCAAAAATACAACATTTTTTTATTTTGCGAAAGTTTTTTTTGATTTCTTGCTTACTTTTTTTTGTTTAACGATGACTTTTAAATATTTATATGTCTGAATTGCTTCTGTATATAATTGGATTTTAGTTTATTGCCAAAGGTGATGTATTTTTTTTCAACAGGTCGTTTGTGATTATTTTTTATTTTTTTTTGTCGTTATATACGTTATGAAACAGTATTTTGTTTCAATTTTTTAAAATTTTTTTCAATTTTCACACTTTTTCTTGTGCAAAAAAAATGCGTAACGTGCATGTGATATTTTAATATGTTCCACAAAAAATTTGGTCATGTTGATTTGTTTTCGTATTTTTGCACTTTCAAAATTAATTATTAAACCATGAATGTAGTAAAAATCAATACGGAACATCTGCGTCAATTTGTCTCTGAGGCGGAGATGGCGGAGATGCACAAGGAAGTCGTCGCCGCAAAGGGCCAGTTATTGTCGGGGAACGGCAAGGGCAACGATTTTTTGGGATGGGTGAATCTGCCCGAAGAACTTGACTCCACGATTGTTAATAATATTAAGGGAGATGTGGCGCGTCTGGCATCGAAGGTGAAGTTGTTTGTCGTCATAGGCATCGGTGGTTCCTATCTTGGAGCCCGTGCTGTAATCGAGGCTTTGCAGTCAGAGTTTGCAGCATGCATGCCCTCAGAGTATCCTTTTGTTGTCTATGCTGGCCACACACTCAGCGAGGACTACTGCCATCAACTGTTGCAGATGTTGGATGCCAATGACTATGCCGTTGCGGTTATCTCAAAGTCGGGAACGACTACTGAGCCTGCCGTTGCATTCAGAATCATCAAAGCTCACATGGAACAGAAGTACGGTCATGATGCGGCT
>JAEEGL013755517.1_pt1 | contig 22858 bp, 20 predicted proteins | sample 9134231 | NCBI WGS metagenome assembly JAEEGL01 (sample SAMN16246548, study PRJNA631951) | gut metagenome | biome: gut microbiome; feature: rumen; material: fiber-attached | host: Bos | place: Iran: Karaj | collected 2018-10 | reverse complement strand
CGCGTGTCCGGGCAGTTCTCCTTGAAGGTGAAGCCGAGGATCGCGACCTTCGCGTTCTTCACGTGCTTCTCCGCCTTTATCAAATTCTTCACGCAGTTCTCCGCCACGTACTTGCCCATGTCGTCGTTGATGCGGCGGCCCGCCAGGATGATCTGGCTGTGGTAGCCCAGCATCTCCGCCTTGTATGTCAGATAGTACGGGTCGACGCCGATGCAGTGGCCGCCGACGAGGCCCGGCCGGAAGTTCAGGAAGTTCCACTTCGTCCCTGCGGCTTCCAACACGGATTTCGTGTCTATCCCCATGCGGTTGAAGATGATGGACAGCTCGTTCATGAACGCGATGTTGATGTCGCGCTGCGAGTTCTCGATGACCTTCGCGGCCTCCGCGACCTTGATGCACGGCGCGCGGTGGACGCCCGCCTCGACCACCAGTTCGTACACTTTCGCCACCTGGTCCAGCGTCTCCGCGTCCATGCCGGAGACGATCTTCTTGATGTTTTCCAGACGGTGCAGCTTGTCGCCGGGGTTGATGCGTTCGGGTGAGTATCCGATCTTGAAGTCCACGCCGCACTTCAGGCCGGACTCTTTTTCGAGGATTGGCACGCAGACGTCCTCCGTCACCCCCGGGTAGACCGTCGATTCGAACACGACGATGCTGCCCTTTTTCAGATTGCGGCCGAGAATGCGGGACGCGCCTTCAACGGGCGTCAGGTCCGGCGTATGGTCGTCGTAGACAGGCGTCGGCACGGCGACGATGTGAAACGACGCCTCCTTCAGCTTCTTTTCGTCCGACGTGAATTCAACCTTAGTGTTTTTGATGACATCGTTTCCGACTTCGTTCGTCGGGTCGATTCCGGACTTGTACAGGTCGATCTTCTTCTTGTTCAAGTCGAAGCCGACTACCTTGATCTTCTTCGCGAACGCCACGGCGATCGGCATGCCGACGTAGCCCAGACCGACCAATGACAGCTTGGCAGTACCCTTAACAAGTGTTTCATAAATGCTCATAGTTGATGTTTTCTTCTGGGAAAATAAATTTTTTTTTATACTTTCAATATTATTCGTCTTCACTACGAATTGTTTCGATCATCTTCCACAAGGCTTGTACACTATTAAAGTTTTCATTACGCATCCATTTAGGTCCAATTTTGATATCAAATGTTTCATTAATAGATGAAATAAGTTTTATAATACTAAATGAATCAAGTAATTTATCATCAATTAATTTTGTCTCATGTTCATAATCAATATCTGGATTGATTTCGTTGAGAATTTCTAATAATTCATCCATTGTTAATACCTACTCGATAATTAAATTTCACTTTTTAATTTTGCTCTATCAATCTTTCCATTTGGATTTAATGGTAATACTCCAAGTACTATTTTATTTGGAACCATATAGCTTGATAATTTATTTCGTAGAATACTTTGAATTGCTCTTGCAGAAATTTCTTGTGATGATGTCTCACAAAATAGAATTATTCTTTTTTTATTAAAATCGTATAAAGCCGCACATCTAACAATTTCAGGTAGTGCTCCAGCTACAGCTTCAATTTCACCAAGTTCAATACGATGACCAAGATGTTTTATTTGAAAATCAATTCGTGACACAAATAACAGATTTCCATCTGAATCATATTGGGCTAAATCTCCCGTTTTAAAACAACGCTCCATTCCACTGCCAAAATCATGTTGCATAAAACTTGCAACAGTTTTTTCAGGATCATGGAAGTATTCTAATGCAAGTGCTTTACTAGCAATGAACACTTCTCCAGTAACATTTGGTTTATTTATAAGTTTAGATTCTGAATCAAGAAGATATACATGACAATTTTCGAGAGGCTTTCCCATTGGCAATGTCGCATCATCTGCAAACTCTCTATTAACTTCATAAAAGCAACATATGCCTGCAATTTCAGAAGAACCATATAGATTAACAAATTGTACATTAGGAAGATTTCTACGCCAATAGTTAAGATGTTTCATTGGCATAACTTCACCAACAAAGAAGACTCTTCGAATAGTTGTTGGAATAATAAAGTCAAAAGTGGATAATTGTGAGACAATTGCAATTGCAGTTGGGACCCATGACAAATAGGTTATGCTTTTTTTATTAAGATATTCAATCAACATTGTTGGCATAGCAAACAATTCAATGGGAATAATATCTAATGTTGCACCGGTTTTCATCATTAAATAGATATCTTTTGCTGATGCGTCAAAGAAAAAAGGTGTTTGATTTCCAATAATCTCATTATTGTCAATAGGAAAAGTATTACAAAAGGCTTCTATATAACTAAGGATAGCATTATGACTCTTGAGAACACCTTTGGGTTTTCCAGTGGAACCTGATGTATAGACCATATAACAAGGATCATCTCCCTCTGCCAAAGGGAAACCTATATTAGTAATATTAGAATCAGCTTGAGTGTAGAATTGACCATTAAATTTAATTTTTTCTAGCAATTCTTTCCTTATCTCATCACCTAAAATAATTTTTGGAGCTGCATCATCTAAAATTGCAGTTAACTTTTCTGATGGCATATCAGGATCTAATGGAATATAGTAATTAGAACTATATAGTACAGCAAAAATCCATAACAATGTCATTGGAGAACGTTCAACTAACACACCAATTGGTTGATTATGCAACTCTGATGGAATACATGTAGATAAGGCTTGTGCTCTCTGTTTTAATTCTTTAAAAGAAATAACTTCATCACGCATTGAAACTGCATTCTTATCAGGAAATGATTTTACTGTTTGTTCAAAAAGTTGTAGTACATTCTTCATTGATTTTCTCTAAATAATAAGAATTTAATTGATTACTGTTTATATATAGAGTTATGCTTTGCTTCTATATATGATTGATAAAAATCATTTTTTATATCTTCTCCAGAATTAATTTTGTATATGTATTTAGCAAGAAGACTAGTAAAGCATTCTGCCCCATTATTCCCTAGATGTGTTTCATTACAGAAAGAATTTTCATCATTAAAAAATAATTGACGATTTTTTAAAAGATTAAAATCAATTAACAAGCAATTATTTTTAGAGGCAAAATCCAAACAAAATTTTCTAAAATCATCCATGTTTGAATTTTTCCAAAGCCAAGATTCACTTACAGGTACAACAACAAGAATAATCAATTCACCTTTTAATTGACTATTATGAATCATTTCTGAAACAATCAATATATTTTGTTCTGGATAATTAGTATTAATTTTTTCACAATTTAACAGTGTTTTCAAATTTTTTTTGAGTACAACATTAGAAACGGGATTAGAAATATATCCTTTACTTTTTTTAATTACTTCTGTTTGTCCTTTTATTTTCTTGCTCCATGATTTTAGACCATAATGAATCAATATTGATAATATATTCTCATAATCTCGTTGAATAAAAGATATATTCTTCATGATGTATTTTAAACGTTCAACATTAGAATCAAGTTTACATAAAATCATAGCTTCACCAGTTCCATTGTCATGCTTTGCATCTCTAAAGAATGTATCATGTGAAATATCTATAATCACTGTTTTTATTGGATTCTTTTCCTCAACCTTTTTTAATAACGTTGATCTGCCAATTAAAGAAGCGGTATAGCTAGATAAATTATATGAACATGCATTTAATTTTTTATCCAATATATCAGGAATGAATCCACCTAACATATGAGAAGCTCCTACAGCACAGAACTCAATTTTTCCACTTAATTCTTTACGTGTTGCAATATCATTATATATAGAATCATATTGAAAAGCAGGTAGTATTATCGAGAATATGCTAAGTGAGCAAACAATAATAAAAAATAAACTTGAAAAAACTACTTTATAAGTAGTTGACATATTAAATACCCATATTTTTTAATAAATTAAATTCTGATATGTTGAAAAATGTTTTGCTTCTGTATATGATGAATAAAATCTTTGTGATATATTTTCATTTTTTGATATTTGCACTAAAATATCTGATAAAACTCTACTGAAAGATTCTGCTCCACTTCTAGACAAATGATTTGAATTATAAAATGAATTTGAATCTGAAAAATATTTTTGACGTTCTTTTAATAAATTAAAGTCTATAACTTTACAATCGAGTTGCTTTGCAAAATTTAAAATAAAATCATTAATCTCATCCATATTTTCAGTTTCCCACAACATATATTCTGTTAATGGAGTGATAATAAAAATATTTATTGCATCTCTCTTTTTTTTACACATTTCAATAATTTTGATCATATTTTCAATATTATCTTGTAAAAAAACATCATTAATTCGTTTTGTGTTTTTTATTTTTTTATAATCGTAATTTCTTATTTTTACAGGTTTTGTAGGTCTAAAACGATAACCAAATTGTGTTATACTATATATCTTTTTTTTGCCACGTAAATAATCAAACCAGTATGCAATAACAGTACGTAACAAAACAGAACAACAGTTTTCATAATCACAATTAAAGAATGATAAATATTTACATAGATAGTTAATCCTTTCCAAATTTGAATTCAAACGATAAATAGTATTTACTTCTCCTGTATGATGTTCACTTTTTACATCGCGTGTAAATGTATCGTAACTAATATCATGAAGGAAAATTGATATATTGGGATTATCTTTCAGCTCTTTATTTAATAGATATAATCTTGAATTTAAAGTTGCAGCAGAAGTACTTAAATTATAACTTACACTATTAAGATAACTATCGACAATTAATGGAATAAAAGCTTGTTGAATATGTGATGCTCCTTCAGCTAAAATAGTTATTTTACCTTTTAATTCCTCATGTTCAATTAATGCATTTTTTGTATCAGTTGCATAATTAAATAGAACATACCAAAACATTACAAAAAATGCAAACAGACACAAAACATAACAACATGTGGATAATATAATTTTTTTTACGTTCATTTTATACTATGTATCTTATTTTATATACATCTTTTTTATTATTATAGCTATCCGTCTATATGATAATTTAACCACAATATCATTTTTACTATGATATCACTCGTGTCCGGTTAAATCAAAAAAGGAGTACATATAACAAATTAAAAATCAACTAGTTAGACTCAGTTTTCAAGCGCGACGATTTGAAATCATGTATCTTATGCAGTCTGTCAAAAAGGAGATTGCATATGCTCAAGGACAAATACGTGTTCACTCAACTGGTGGAGTTTCTCGACAACAACAAGTTCAGGCGCTTCGTGGAGAAGTACAATGGCGATTTCCGCATCCGCTATTTCTCCTGCTGGAACCAGCTTCTCGCGCTGATGTTCGGGCAGCTCAGCGGACGTGAAAGCCTTCCTTCTACCATATTACAACGGCATCCGTCCATGACTCGAAGGCCATGTCCGCCATCCCGTACGAATCCGGCTCGTACTATGTGTTTGACCGGGGCTACAACGCCTTTGCGGAGCTTTTCAGGATCAACCGCCTGGAATCCTTCTTCGTGGCCGGGCGAAGCAGAACCTGAAATTCAAATGCGTCAAATGGAAAAGGCGCATGCCGGAAAACGTACTGGGCGACGCGGAAATAGAGTTTGCAGAAGAGGCCTCCTTCAAGAAGTATCCCGGGAAACTCAGGCTGGTGAGATTCCATGACAATGAACAGAACAGGGATTTCGCGTTTCTCACGAACGACTTTTCGCTGCCGTCGCTGAAAGTGGCGGATCTCTACAGGAACAGGTGGCAGGTCGAACTGTTCTTCAAATGGCTCAAGCAGCATCTTAAGATCAAGAAATTCTGGGGGGTGACGGAGAACGCCGTCCGGATCCAGATGAGTGTCGCGATCATAACCTACTGCCTTGTCGCGGTAGTACGCAATGAACTGAAACTGGAGCGCTCGACATACGAGCTTCTTCAAATACTGAGCGTATCACTTACGGACAAGACTCCCATGCGGGAACTTTTCGAGAGACAGGAGATAGAGGCCCCTGATGTTCCTGTAACACCTTTTTTGCCTGGATTGTTTGACTAAATGAATTTTTTAGCCTATTTTATTGGGACACTAGTGATTATTTATATTTACATCACCAATTTTGCGAGCGGGATTACCAGCCCATATTTCATATTCGGGTATATCCTTTGTTACAACGGATGCAGCACCAACAACAGCTCCCTGACCAATTGTCACTCCTTTTAAAATATAACTTCCTGCACCAATAAATACGTAATCAGATATGACTATAGGCTTCTTCTTTACTTCACCTTTTTCAGGTACCGCAGTCCTATCATATGGATTTAATGAATGAAAATCTGTATCATAAATTTTGACACCTGCTCCAATCCTTACATTATTACCTATTGTTACTTTTGTTGATGCAGTAATTGCACAATTAGACATTCTTGTATTATCACCGATTATTATACAGGCATTTTTTAAAACCTGAAAATAAGTCCGCTCACCTATCCCAATTGGATTTGCACTTGCTTTTGAATTGATTCTGACATTATTTCCAATTATAATAGCCCCTTTATCTGCTACTCTTATAAAAAGAATTCCTTTTGTCTCATGACCATATCCAACTTTTATATTCTTGAACTTATAATTAATATTGTTCAATAATGTTGATGGGAAATAATATATGAATCGCAATAAACATTTTATCTTGCTATTCATGGTTAAATTCCTATATGAGCAGCTATAATATTCTTTATCTTTATGTTATTTTTTATCATTTATAATCATATTTAAAAGTTGACATACATAAAACCTCCCCCATTATTGTTAGCAGCTACTCCCCAACACAGAATAATAAGAGTTGCTAGAACCAATGCAAAAATTCGTACCAAATATGGAAGTCTATTGAACAAATCACGGATCTTATGATGACGTTGCAATACACTGCTAAATATCAAGAGTAATGTCATTATAATAATAACTCCTAGATCCATTTTATTTTTTACAAATGGTAGCAAAGAAGAAAAACGATGTGGGATAGTATGATTAGTAAAGACCTGCCGCCAGAGACCAATACCATCAGATAAATTACCTACTTCAGGCAGGACTTTTATAAAGGTTACTAACAAGAATGTTCTAATGACTCGAAACCACTTCCACAATCCAGGATATTGTTTTTCATGCAAGAATATCCTCATTTTTTCATATGTTGGTTCCATCCAAAGGGAAAAAATAATGAATAATCCATTGACTCCTCCCCATGCTATATATGCCCAACTAGCACCATGCCAGAGACCAGTGCATAACCAAACAACTACCAAGGCTATAGATGCAGGCAATACCGAACCAATTTTTCTTCCAAATTTTTCACCTAATGAGTGGCTAAATTTTTGATTCCATTGAGCAACTGCTACAGGATAGTAGATATACTTTTTGAACCAGTCACCGAGTGTAATGTGCCAACGACGCCAATACTCGGCAATTGATTTAGAAAAGTATGGACGATTAAAGTTCTCTGCAAGCTTTATATCAAGAATCTCACATAGACCACACATGATGTCCATATATCCAGAAAAATCCGCATAAATCTGAATACTGTAGGCAAAAGCTCCAAGTAGAACTGTCAGGCCAGAATACATTGAATAATTTGCAAAGACATCTTGAACATATGGATAAAGCATATCAGCTAGAACCATCTTTTTTAGCAATCCCCAGATAACTCGTTGCCACCCTCGTGCGTAGTGTTCATAAGTAATCTTATGTTCTTTGAATAGCTCACTTGATAATTGTTCAAAGTCACTAATTGGGCCCTGAGTTATCTGTGGAAAAAACGAAACAAAAAGTAATACCTTAAAATAATTATTCTCTGCTTTGATATTACCCCAATAAACATCAATTAGATAACCTGTAGATTGAAAAGTATAGAATGATATACCCAACGGCATAAGAATTTTTAAATGTGTTGGTAAGTCAGATATCTTCCAACTAATGATCTTTGCAAGACTATGAATTTGTTCTAAAGCAAAATTAGTATATTTGAATATGCAAAGGAGACCAAAATTCAATATTAGTGTCAAAACTAATATTCTAAGCCGTATATGTTGATTGATATGTTTGTAATTATTTTTTTCCTCACGACTTATATCTTTAACATGTTCTTTTAGCCACTTTTTTTCATTTATTTGATTCTTTGAAATTATAAGGCCTGAAAGATAAATACTACTAGCAGTAATAAATATATAAATGATTCCTATTGGACAATTAAAAAAATAAAATAATAAGCTTGCCACAAGTAATATTGTCCATTGTATTCTTTTAGGAACAATATAATAAATAATAACAAGCAAAAGAAAACAAAAAATAAATGGAAGTGATGTAATAGACATAAAAATATTTATGCTAAATTATTCTTATATTAAGTAATCAAAAGTTATATTATTTTATAATATTCATTGTATTATTGAAAAGCCATTGATATTCTTTCCAATCATGACTTTGAAAATGGTTCGATTGAAGAATTCTGTTGCCAAGGCTAGGCCGAGTATAGTCAATACAAGCTGGCTTCCACAAACACAGAAGTTTCTTGCGTTAATCATATCATCCAGTTTGAACAAACCACAATAATACATCACAAGATATGCAGCATGGATGACGAGTTCGTTCAATACAAGATATACAATTGAATTGCGTCCGAAGTATTTCAAGATTTTCATAATACACTGGATAACGTTGTTCTGCATTTTGGCAAGCCTTCTTGCTAATCCAAGATACCCAAACAGTGTCAAGAGACAACCAATCAGAAACAGCCAGATATTGGAGTAATGATTGCAACGAATGTTGACACCGCCATTCATCATGACAATCGCACCGCCTGAAATACAGGCCATTAGCCAGCCCCACCATGGAATGCATTTTTCTTTCAACATCCATTTTTCATCTTTGAATAACTTCAGAATATAACCAACATACATAACGTCAATCATGGACATGGCACTGTCCAGGCAAAGTGGAAGTTGTTTGATTTTCAGCATCCCTGCAAATGTTAGGATTATGACAATCAATGCCCGCATCCACAGCTTCGGGAGTTTCAGCACACCCCAGAACAATATCTTGCAAGTGAAAAGACAGAGAAGGAACCAGTAAGCTCCCGCAACATCAATCCGATTATGATTACTTGTTGCAAGGGATAGAAGGAAATATCTTAAATTGTATTTGTGCGTGTAGATGTAATGCAATGGCTGACAGATGGTCGCAAAAACAAGATAGGGTACAAGTATTGTCCGGGATATGCGGCATATGAATGGTAAAAAATTTTTGTCTTTCTCTGGATTCGTGAAGAATCCTGAAACCAGAAAAAACAATGGCATGTGGAAACCATGAATATAATGACTGAAGGCATTACCAAAGCCAATATGCCCCATAACCATTAGCAAAATGCCAAAGCCACGGTAAATATCAAAATATTCTAGACGGCTTTTACTCATTAAATTGTATAGCCTTAGAAAGAACCATACACAAATGGCGCAAATGTCTCTGCTTTGAAGAGAATGACCAACCATAACATCATCCAAAGCACTGTATAGCTCAAGATTGAATCACTTTGGCAAGACATATACTTCTCAAAAGATGATATTTTGATGATATGCCTTAATACCACTGCCGCGATAGTTGTGATATAAATTGGATTATACCAAGGTACTCCTGACTGGAAAGTCAGCATTCTGTTCAGAAAGACGAATGCTGTTTTACATGTATCTGCTCTGAACAACACCCAAGCAATTGTGACAAGAAGAAAAGTTAAGACTGAATAGAACACGTTCAATGTCCAAGAAGTCTTTTGTGTTGTCTTGAATCGTGTTTTGAAAATTTTATGTATAACAAGCATTATGCCATGTACCCCCCCCCAAAGCAAAAACGTTATGTTTGAACCATGCCAAAGTCCACCTAATAACATGGTAACAATTTGGTTGACATAACTTCTTACAGTTCCATTTCTGTTCCCACCCATTGGAATGTATAGGTAATCACGAAGCCACAGTGAAAGAGAGATGTGCCAACGTCTCCAAAACTCTGTTATATTACGTGAAAGGTACGGCCAGTTGAAATTATCTTCTATCTTTATTCCAAAAAGACGTGAACTACCTATTGCCATATCAGAATAGCCACTAAAATCACAATATAGATAGACTGAATATGCGATTGCAGCAAGCCATAATGTCCCACCGTTGTAAACGAGATGGTTGGTGAAGACATTGTCAATGAAATCAACAAGTCTGTCGGCAATGAAGATTTTCTTGAAGAGTCCGAAGATGAAGAGTCGAATTCCTTCATAAAAATCAACACTATTGATTTTCGAATTGGAATCAAGCTGTTTTGAAAATTCTTCACATCGTATCAATGGACCAGCTGTCAGCTTCGGAAAGAAGCAAATGTATAAAGCATAGTCTAGTATCCCCATTCTTAATTCTTGTCTTCTGGACACATCAACAACATAACTGATGCTTTGGAAAGTGAAAAATGATATCCCTAATGGTAATGTCCATTTTAATGTTCCAACTTTCCAACCGAGACATTCAATTAATGGGCGGAGACTGTCAAGGAAGAAATTAGCGTATTTGAATACTCCCAAGAAAACAAGAAAGAAAATAATTGAGCATGCCAATAGAATTTTTTTATATTTCTCATTTAAGATCTTAGGCAATAGAATGCCTGTGAGCCATCCTATGAGCACATATCCAATGAGCAATGGGATAAAACGCACATCCCAATAGGCAAAGAAATACATACTTATCGTCAGCAACAGTAGTTTCCTGCAAGTTTTGCAACGCCATAAAGCATAATGCGATATAACTGTTACAAGTAAAACAATAATATATTCTATTTGAGTAAATTGCATTGATTAATATATTCTTCAATGGCTTGTGCTATAAGACGATGACCGTCAGCATTGCAATGTCCTTCTCCAGGACGACTCAGAGGAAAACCACGACAAAAAGATTTGTTTTCCAAATAATATTGTATTTCATTATCTTGCAAATTGATAAAGCCAACATTTTTTTCTTTACATGCTTTTTGAAAAGCCATTGCAACATCACTACTATCGTCAATAAAATCCAATTTATTGTGATGTATTCTTGGGACAGTCGGTACATAGACAAATAATAGATTCTCATAGGGAGAATTGGATTTCATTGCTTCTAACATCTCATCCCAATAATAATTTAAATCATTTGAATTATTAATTTTCTTTGTAATTTTAGATTCTATTTTTTGTTTTTTAATTATAGAGAAATTTAAATGATTTATCCCCAATGTCTTACGAAGTCTATAAAAAGAAAACAGTTTAAATTTATATTCAATTTTTGTAAGTCTTTGTCTTGAAGTTATTGACCTTAATTGCGGTTTTATATCTAGAAATGAATTTGATTTTTGTGGAAATATGTCATTAACATTCGTTAATAATATTATATTCAATATTGAATTATGAAATATTGATTTATAATGTTTTATTAATTCATAGAACTCAGGAGATCCTATTCCTGAGATGCCTACTCCAAACATATTAATATTAGTATTGTTTATTTGATTTTGCAAACGTTGTTCCCATGGTATCATGTAGGCTTCAACATAACTATCACCAAATATTATAATTTGAGGTTTTTTAGAATTAATTTTTTTACTATCATGCTCTTCTAATCCATATTTCCCAAAATGTGTTATATTCCAATTTTCACGACGATTTTGAAATGTTTGATTTTCTTTTTGCACAACTAAATCAATATCTTTATTATATTCTAGTTCATAACAAGATTCACAGAACATTATACCTATTAAATATATCAATATTAATGATAATATTAATGATATTAATATTTTAACCATATAATTCTATTACTTAAATATTTTATTAATAACAAAAAATTCTTTAATTCAGAACTGATAAAAATGATGGTAGCTAACAAATATCTATTAAAATGAATGGACTTCCACCCAAGTATACCAATCCTGATGTCAATCCGAACAAAATGTTACAAGCAACATTAAAATTATTTTATAATTTATAATATAACTTAAATATATTTCTATCTCATGATAATTATTAATTTCACTATTTATATTCATACAATCATTTATATAACTCTATTTGAATAATTGGGTGTTATAACCTCAACACCTACCTTTTAATGTTCTATGTGCTAATTGTAATACTGTTTTAAATTCCATCGAACCACAATTACAAATACATAAACAACATAATACAGATATTGAACATATTATACTATGCAACAAGAAAGATAACCATCCATAACCAGCAAAAATATTTAATATAAACCAATAATTGAATATTCCAATAGCAACGAGTTCAAGTATATACATAAGATTATTATAATAATAGTGCCAGACTTTAATATCTCCAAATCCATATTTAAATACAATATAAGGATCAATAATAAAGACTGTAAGCCATTCAGATATCAAAGTCCCAATAATAACTCCATAAATACTGTATTTTCTTACAAGAGTAATAGAAATGCTAATATTTAGTATTACTTCTATTACAGGACGCCAGCGTAATTTTTGAAAAAATCCAATAGTATCACGCATCTGTTCTAAAATTAATTTTGAGCCAATTGTATAAAGTTCAATAGCCATTAATAAAGCAAATGGCATTGGAATGAGATATTCATCGCCAATCCATGTAATTATAAATTCATCACTTAGCACGGCAACACAAACGGATGCAGTACCGCATAGAAGAACCATAATAAAATTAATTTGCCTGAATACAGTATATTTATCATTCTCTGACGCATTGGCAAATAGATTCCCAATGCTTGCTTGAGCAGATCTTATGACTTTCTTAATGATCTTCTTTAATGCATTATAAATCATTAAATAATTAGAATATAATCCAACTATAGCTAATCCTACATATTTTGCCAACACTAAATTATCTGTAGCTTTTAGAACAACACTGCTAATTGAAAACAATGAAATCGCTCCACAATCTTTGAAAATATTAATTTTATCTTGCTTTGATAGATAATAAGAGCATTTTTCTTGTAAGAATGGAAACATTCTATTTGCAATACAAGCATATATATATCCTATCAAAATATTCAATGCAATATTGACACTTAAATAAAATAAATAATTATGAGTATAATATAGCACTATTATTTCAGATACTCCTGCGGCAACAGCCCCGCAAAACATTGCTATGTTAATATAATATTCTTTCTGATTTGCCTTTACTATTGCACTTTTATAAGCAAAGAAACAATATGTTGAAACACTTTGCATTAGATACAATGAAAACACAACGCCAGCACTAAGACCTAAAGTAGCAAATGTATCAAAATCCTTAATCATATATTTTAATAATGGTATTAAAGAAAATCCTAACAATAGAATTATTATTCCTATCAATTGATAGATGTATTTATAGAAATGCATTATTGATTTTAATCTTTCTGTATCATTATCTTTTAAAGGCTTGTAAAGACGATACCCCAATGCTGTACCAATTCCCATATCAGCCAAAGAAAGCATAGTCATGATATTTATGAATAATCCTCCAATACCAAGATAATTTTTTCCAAGTATCCTGATAAAAACTGTTCTTACAGCAAAATTTACAATATAAATCACAAATTCCCCTAGGAAACCTGTGATCAAGTTCATGATTGTATTCTGAAGGCGGCTTTTCACGTGAAAATATTATTTTATATCTTCAAAAATATGTCTTATTATTTTATATATTTTTTTTACACATGGAATATTAAGTATTCTACTCTTAAATATTTGTTTCTTTTCATATGCAACAGAATTAGAGTATGCTTTTAAAATTTCATCAATTGACTTATTATTCAGAGCATCATAATATTTCTGATTAATATTAGATAACTTTTGTCTATCAACTCCTTTTATAGACTTTGAAATAATTGGATCATAACAAATTTCACATAATTTTTCTTTGCGTTCATCTAATATTAATGGAGATATATCCCTACATTCATTTTCAATCGTATAGATTGTAAAAAAGAAAGTACACAAATCCATTTGATTATGTAAATCTATTTCTTTAAAATTATCAACATCATCATAGAGTTTCTCAATCAATATACGTAATTTTTTCCAACAGTCTTTTGTATAACCACGGGACTGTGAATCATCGACAACACGATTATGATAAAGATATTCATCACCAAGATAATAATATCGTTGTGCATATAACGTTGCCTCAAAAGTTAATTGAAGATCTTGACAACGCCGAAAGCGCGGATCATTATATATCTGATATTTTTCAATCAATTCATGACGATAAATTCTTAAGTAGTTTGCCCATCGAATCACATGATTACGACCTTTATCATCCAAACCAGCAAGACTTCTTGATAGGATATCCTGTAGAATTTCCTGACGATTAAACGCACCATTTCGTAAATACTTGTTACATTTTATAGAATGATCAGGGAAATCACGATAACAATTACAAAAGACAATGTCAGAATCATTCTCTTTAGCAGTATTGTACAATTTTTCAAACATATTTGGCTCGCACCAATCATCCGCATCCATAAAACCAAGATATTCACCATGTGCGGCTAACATTCCAGTCTTACGAGCAGCGGCAGAACCACCATTCTCCTGATTGATAAGGATAAAACGAGAATCGTTTTGCTGGAAAGTCTGACATATTTTCTTCGAACGGTCTTTTGAACCGTCATTGACCATGACAATCTCTATTTCCTTTAACGTCTGTTTCTTTAGACTTTCCAAGCCTTCTGCCAAAAAACGTTCGGCATTATAAACAGGGATAATGATACTTACCTTGATGTCCATATTCTACCCTATTGTAACTTCATTCAGAACATCCATCCACATCTGAGCTATAGCGGATTCATCAAGACGTTCTCTTATTTTACTACCGTTATAAGATAACTTTTCACTAAGTTCTGGGTTATCTGCAATTTTGGCCATAGCACATGCCATCTGCTCAGGATTTTTTACTTGAACAAGAAGACCATTATCATGATCATTGATTATGTATTTCGCACCGCCAATCGGGCAGTCAGTACAAATTGTAGGCAAACCTATAGCCATGGATTCTAACATAGAATTTGACATTCCTTCATAATCTGATGAGGAGACAAACATTGCATAATTCTGAATAGAATTATGAATATCCTGCCTATGTGGTTGTATAAAGATTGAATGACAATGTTTCTTACTTTGAGCATATTCTTCCATTTTTTCTTTCAATGGTCCTTCACCGATGAATTCTAGAATATACTCTGGATGTTTTTCTGCAAATATATCAAACGCATCCATCAAAAGCCAAGGATTTTTTTCAGAGGAAAATCGGCAGAAATTGACAATTATTTTTAGACGTTCACCATGATAAGGTTTTGGTAGATTGGTTGAAATAGGATTAGGGATGATACAACCTATTTTCTGGACTTCAAGAGGATAATAATCTCTTGCCTGAGGAGTTTGGAAGACCATTTTTGCACATTTTGTATAATAATGTTTTAAGTATAACTGAGCGTAACGTGTCTTGAAATACCGTATTGGATCTGCTCGTTCTGATACGATAACAGGATTTGAAAGCCCTTCTGCAGCAAGCATAGTAATTTGGTCTGCCGGATGAAGAAAACTTATTACAACAGAATCTTTTTTTTTTATAAATGAATTAAGGTAATTAACACCATCACCATATACACTAAGAAAAGCTTTCTTTAAAATCCAATCAGGAGCTTGAACTTTGACAGATTCAAACAATTTACAAATAATAGACCATTTATCTCCAAATGTGTATTGTGAATTAATTTCATCTTCAATATAATACACGGGAATTTCAGGATTTAATCCATGAGTATTTGATTCTGATTTATGCTGATTGGTCACAACGATTTCACATTTAATTCCTCTTTCATGAAAGGAATTAATAAGTATTTTCATGACATTTTCAGCACCACCGTTTCTCAATACAGTGATTGTAAATAGAATACTATAATTATACATAGAGTATTCTCCTTGCATATTTTCGTATCCCAGAAAATATTATACCTAATTTCCAACAGTATAAACGAACTATTAAACTATAATCTCCAAATCCCTTATGTTTGATAATATCTTTTTTAATTTCATTTATATATTTTATATTCTTATCTTTTAGATTTTTATCCATATTTCGATAAGCAAGCAGTAATGATTTTGTTAATCTGACAATAAATTCATTATAAACTCTTATTTTATTTTCAGAAAGTGATGTTTTTCTCATTTCCTGATATATTGTCTTATAACTTTCGAACCGTCTTTCACCATTCCCATTTGTTGTCATAATAGAATTTGGTCGAACTCGTCGGTGATAGAACTGTCTTGAGCAGTAAGACATTTTTTCTGAATTTAAATAAACATAGAAAGAAAATAGCTCATCTTCTCCAATAATACCTTTGTAAAAATGTAATTTATATTGATCTAAAAACTTTTTTCTTAAAAATACAAGTACAGCACAAGGCTTAAATTCATCAAGCATAAACTGTTTTAAAGCCTGTTCACACCCTGTTGATAGAAGATCATATTTCCCATAACGATTATAACTATTAGCATTACAATTCAATCCATCATCAGCGAAAGCAGTTGCATTGAAAAATACACAATCTGATTGATTGTCTTCAATGTTTTTTAAAAGTATTTCAATTGTATCTTCATCAATGTAATCATCACTGTCACAAAAATAAACATACTCGCCATTCGCCTTGGCAAGCCCAGTATTTCGTGCATCAGATAAACCACCGTTCAACTTATGAATCACTTGTACTCTATTGTCTTGTGTAACAAAATAATCACAGATTGTACCACTTGAATCTGTAGCTCCATCATCCACAAGAATGATTTCTATTTTTTTATATGTTTGAACAATCAAGCTTTCCACACATTCAGATAAATATTTTTCAACATTATAAACTGGTACAATAATACTAACTAATGCTTTTGTATCCATAATATTATTCACTTAAAGCATTCAACCGATTTTTTGGCTATCGTCCAATACGAGAATTGCGGAGCAATGTCATTTGCGTTCTTCTTCATCTTTTGATAATATGAAGAATCTGATAAAAGATGCATCATGATAATACAGATGTCATTTTCTGTAAAATTCTCCATTCGTATACAGTTCCCATTGACATCAGTATGATCATGTTCTTCATACTTTTTGAAGATGCATGGCAAGCCACAGCCAATGGCTTCTTCCCATAAAACAGAATGACGTCCAGGAAACAGTCCGAAATCCGCTGAAAATAAATAACGATGAACAATCGAAGAATCAATATAACCTAAATACAAGATTCTTTTATCACTTTCAACCAAAATGTCAAACTCTTCTTTTATATCTGGTAATGGTGTTCCAAATACAATAAGACGAATCTTCTCTTGTTTTAATTGTACAAATGCCCGTAGTGTTTCTAATGTTTTTTTTCGATGATCAAGCTTTCCACCTGTTATGAATACAAACATATCATCTGATATATTTAGTTCATCACGAACCTTTTTTCGTACTGCCATTATATCAGTTGGTATTTTGTCTGCATCTATTCCCATGATCAGTGTATCCAATTTTTCCTTTGGAATACCATATATCTCATGGGCAAAACGTACACGCCAAGATGTTACACCATAGATTTTTTCAAAATAGGTGATCCATTTTTTCCAACGAATTTTGTAATATTTTAATAATATGTTGAAAGGGAATTTATCTGTATAGGTTGTCCCTTCATCTTGATGATTGTCTGCTATCAATTTAACTTTGGGATGATTTTGTTTATAATTAATAGCATATAATGGTACATGAGTCGCTAATCCATGTACATAAATTAAATCTGGTTTTAACTCATCAAGATACTTTGTAATTGTCGAATAAATACCTAATATTCTTTGTATCTTATTACCGATGGCAATTCTGACAAGTCGGACCCCATTCGCCAAGATCTTATCTTCTAGTTCTCCATCTATAATCTTCCCATCGGTATCACGATGTAATGTTCCTGTAATAATCGTGACATCATGTCCTAATTTTCTCTGATACTCAGGTAGAAGGTTGTCTTGATAAGTATAACCCTCTGTAAATGGAGCCCCCATGCATATATTGACAATTTTCATATTCTTGTGATTTCTTCCAAGCAGTTATTAAATGCCTTAAGGCTACTTTCACAACTGTGTTTCAATAAATAATTTTCATAATTATTTTTCCCCATGCGAACAATCACATCTGAATGCGTACATAAATACTGTATTTTTTCTGAAAAGACATTGACATTTTCTGCAGGGATCAAGAATCCATTGATACCATCTTTTACCTCATCATGAATACAATCAAAATCCGTAACAATAACCGGTTTGCTAAAATACCCTGCTTCAAACACAGGTCTAGCTTGATGTGGTTCTCGCATTGGAAATACAAGAACATTACATGCAGCATAACAAACAGACATGTCTAATTGTTTGCCAATAAAGTGAATTCTACTATTGGTGTCATGTTCATTGATATAATTTTGCCATTTTTCTGCATATTGTACAAGTAATGATGATTTCATATTATGTGCATCATTAAAATTCATGCCTGCCACAATCAAATGGACATTGGCTTGACACTTCAACACAGCCTGAACTGCCAAATCAAATCCTTTCAATGGAAAAACTCCCCCGACGTACAAGACATTGAATGATTCAGATGGGATATCTAACTGATGACATGCAGATTCTCTTGCTATTTGATTATTCAATTGACTTACATTGACATAATTTGGTACAACAAAAGATCTCGCCTTCTGAAGTCTTTCTTTCTGACTATCGTATTCGGAAATAAACACTACTCCAGTAAAACGTTCCAGGCAAGACTTCATCAGCCTATTCATAAAATGTCCTGGTGATTGCTTCATTGTTTCTCGAACAAAACAAAGACTTCTCCGTTTTCTAATCACAGACAACAAGCTCATCCATGAAAGAATTTTGCTGTTGCAAATCACCAAGTCTGGATCAATTTTATTTATAAACCTATTCCAATATTTCCACTGATAAATGATTAATATCAATCGATATAATAAACGAGGTGAATACCATCTATCCCCACCACTGTACCATGTAATAGCCCCAATACGTTTCCTATATGTAAAAATATTAATGCCAAATTCATGTTTTATTTCATTTACCATAAAAAGCATGTCTTGGGGGGCGTTAGGGAGGCATATAGTCACTTCATTATTATTTGCTGTTTCCTTAAGCAGATTGACAACACTTACTCCTGCTCCTCCAACAAGCCCAGAATGGTGAATAAATAGAATTTTCATTATGAAATGCTAATATTTTGTTGATTAGCAATTAACTTACAATATAATGGGATAAAAATAAATACGACTCCTCCCCAAGAAAATGCTAATGCATTAAATAACAATAGAATACTCAATAAAATAAAACAAGTCATAGTTGCAGGATTATTAAAGGCATTGTTTTTTCTTAATGGATTTAATATTATTTGTATATAGCCATATAAAAAAGGGATACCATATTGTGCAGAAAAATCTAACAAATGTGAATGGTTACCCCCTCGTCTATAAGTAAACCAACCAAATAATGGAGAAATTATGGTGTTTAGTAATGCTATAGCATAACGTCGTCCTCTTGTTGTAAATTCACTATCTTGAAATTCTTCGGTTCCACGTATAATTGCTTGAAAAGACAACATTTTTGCTTGTATACTTCTAATTGGAATAAATTGAATAATTATATCAATAATATCATCCAAGAAAATATAAGTTATCATTATAATAATTATAAATAAAATTATTTGTTTATTCTTCATCTTTTTAGGAAATTTATAATAAAAATACAAGAAAAAATTTATTATCGTCAAAAGCAACGCCATAAAATAAGCAGCTTTAAAAAGCAAGATAATGCTTGTAATAAGAAAGATTGTTGCAATAAATCTTAATATCTTATCTTGCTTTTGATATAAAACCATATCAATAGCAAATGGTAATAACAATAATATTGTATAAATAAAACCATATCCACCAGTACCAGGCATAACGTGATACCCCAATGAAACTACATCAATATTTTTTGCAAATAAACGACATATATTGGGGATTAACATTATTTGCCTTAATGTGACAATATTTGATAGGATACAAATACACAATATATATCCAATAGCAATTTTCAATAATTTTATTGGTATTTTATAGACATACACTATAATTCCACAACAAGACACCACAATAAAAATAACAGTTCCTATACGATGTTGATATTTATCTTGAACGATAAGACTCAAAATAATAATATATGTGATGTATAACAAAACCATTAATAAATGTTTACTTATTAATTTTTTATGATAATGATAACAGTTATATATAACATTACATATACAAAAAACCATAATTAAACGCCATGTTATACCTTTTGCCAAAAAAGGAGATATTAGCCAGGTAACAATATACATCATTAGCATAAATTGCCATAATGTAATATTTTGTTTATTTTGTGATATCATTGAACCTTATATTTATTCACAAAAATATTGGAATAAACTAGCTTATAATATCTTTAAGCTTATTGTTCCATTTTGTTACATCAAATTTTGCTATAGCGCATTTTCTTGCATTAACTCGCATATTCTCTCTTTGAGAATCAGGCATTGTTATTGCTTTTATTAATGTCTCTTGTTCATCTTTTATATCATTGAAAAACAAAGCATTCTTATTATTTGATAAATATGTATAATAATCACCGATACAATTGCAAATCGGTATAATCCCATACCCTAGAATTTCTGGTAATTTACTAGGGAAATTTGCTTTTGTTAGAGGAGAATTAAACCTATTTATATAAAAATAATCCATCTTGGTCAATAAATTACATAATTTATTATATTCAAGCCACCCATGAAAAATGATATGTTCTCCCATTTTTTCTATAAGAAAATCGTTTTTATTTAGATAAGTCACTAATTGTTCTTTTGAAATTCCAGTCATGTGAAAATACATTTTATTAAATATATTTTCTGGCAACGAAATCATACATTGTAACATATGTGCAATGTCATCTTTACCAAAAGGTTTTCCTGGATATATAATATTAATATTTTTTTTATTATATTTTCTTTATATATAAATAGTTGTTCTTGTGTATCTGTCAAAGGAGGAATAATAGAAACATTGATATTTTGCTTAACAAAATAATTTTCAATTTCTTGTGAAATAGCAATTACCTTGTCAACTTTTTTTGTCATTTTATAAAAAGTATCACAATTAGACAAATATCTAAAATCATATTTACCTAATGTATATTCAAAAGATTGATGCCATTCAACAACATCTAAAATTATTTTATTTACTTTTTTTCTTCTAGAATAATTATAAATAACTCTTACAAATAAGCTATTGCTTCCATATATTAATATAATATCATCATTTGTAAGATTTAATTTTTCAAGTAATTTTATTACTTTAAATCCAGACAAAATTTTCTTATTAATGTAATTAAATATATAATTACCACATAAATTATATGTATAATATTTTATACCACAATATATACCTTCTTGCATCAACTCATTGCTTTTCTTCCCAAAGGATACTATAATTACTTCAATATTATTTAATGCTAAGGCTTTGGCTAAATAGAATATTCTATTTGCACCAGGATCGCCTCTAGGGAAAAAACCATCCAAACAAATAATTACTCTTTTCATATTTTTAAATATTTACAATAGTATTTATATATTGCTCAATAATTATTTGCCTGTCAAACTTCTCCTCCACCAGTTTTCTGCTCTTCAAACCCATGTTGTTTCTTGTACCATGATCAACATGAATAATCTCCAAAATAGTTTTGTACAGACTATTTCCATCTCTGACTTCACACAAAAAACCGTTGACACCATCCTGTACAGCCTCACGACATCCAGGAATATTTGTTGTAATAAGCGGTCGTCCTATTGCTGCACCTTCTAATAAGACATTTGCCATTCCTTCATGATAGGATGGCAAAACGACACAATGACATGCACGATAGAATGGACGGACATCATCTTGAATTCCATGATACTGAATCAGACCATCTGCCTGTGCATTTTTAATAACACTCTCATATGGGCCATCATATCCACCAACGACATCAAAGACCATATTCGAATAAATGCCCTTTATTTCTTTGGCGGCAGCCAGCAGTTCGTCTATTCCTTTATCCTTCATGATTCTACCGACGAACAGGAAATGGATGCCATTCTCTTCTGAAGGATAATCTGCATATGCATACTGTTCAAGATTGACACCTGAACCGGGGAGGATTGTTGTTGGACTCTTGACAATTCCATTATTTGTCATGAATCGATGATTCTCACTATTCTGGAAGAAAACACGTTTGGCTCCTTTCAGCCCTCTCCTATACAATGTTATTGATATCTTCTGCAAGATACCACCATTCTGGATGGCAGTTCCAAGACCAGTTACATTGGCAAGATATGGAATCTTGCATGCCTGACAAGCCAATCCCCCATAGACATTCGGTTTTATTGTATAGGTGAAGACAATGTCCGGCTTGAATTCCTTCAACATGGATTTGTATTTCATGTAAAGCAAGAGATCTGTAATCGGATTTACGCCATGTCGAGAAATCTTCGTCTCAATGAAATGGCATCCCATTTCCACCAGTTTATCTATAAATTCTCCCTGAGGCAGGGAAATATAGACCTCGTGCTTCAACGACAATAAAGCCTCAATCAATTCCTTCCGGAACTTGTACAGGCCAACATCGCTATTGGCTAAAATCAGAATATGCATTTTTATAAAATGTACAAAGAGCAATAAGTGTCAGCTAGACGTAATTGCGATAACCTATAATATCATCATTAGAATGGATGAGATGACAATCCAATCATACTGTTGT
>JAEEGL011740258.1_pt1 | contig 22858 bp, 24 predicted proteins | sample 9134231 | NCBI WGS metagenome assembly JAEEGL01 (sample SAMN16246548, study PRJNA631951) | gut metagenome | biome: gut microbiome; feature: rumen; material: fiber-attached | host: Bos | place: Iran: Karaj | collected 2018-10 | reverse complement strand
GAATTATTCTTCTTCCTCGTCCTCGCGCTTTGCCTGCTCGATGATCTTCTTCGCCTGCTCGGCGGGAACATCCTCGTAGCGGGTGAATTCGCTGCGGAAGGAGCCGCGTGCCTGCGTCATGGAGCGCAGGTCGGTCGCGTACTTGAACATCTCGGAAAGCGGAGCTTCCGCGACGATCTCGGTACCGCCGTTAGAAGGCGTCATGCCGAGCATTCTGCCGCGGCGACGGCTGAGGTCGCCCATGATGTCGCCGACATTATCGTTCGGAACCCAGATGTAGTAAGTGTAGATCGGCTCGGTGAGCGCGGGGCTTGCCTTGACGCATGCCGCCTTATAGGAAAGACGGGCTGCGCTCTTGAACGCGACTTCCTTGGAATCGACGGGGTGGTATTTGCCGTCGTACAGCGTAGCCTTGATACCGACCATCGGATATCCGGCGAGCACGCCGTGGAGCATTGCCTCACGGAGACCCTTCTCGACTGCGGGGATGTATTCTTTCGGAACGACGCCGCCGACGATCGCATTGACAAATTCGAAATCGACGCCTTCGGGCGCGGGCTCGAACCGCATCTGCACGACGCCGAACTGACCGCTGCCGCCGGATTGCTTCTTGTGCTTACCTTCTGCTTCCGCCGTGGAACGGATCGTCTCACGGTACGGGATACGCGGATCTGCAAGCTGTGCTTCGACGTTGCTCTTGTTGCGGATCTTTGCGCAGGTCACGTCGAGGTGCATTTCGCCGAGGCCCTTCAGAAGCACGTCGCCGGTCTCTGCGTTCTTCTCGATCGCGATGGTGGGATCCTCCTCGAGGAGCTTGTTGAGGCCGCCGATGACCTTGTCCTCTTCACCCTGCTTCTTTGCGGTGACCGCAAGGCTGATGCACGGCTCGGGGAATACGATCTTTTCGACCGTTACAACATCAGAAGCGTCGCAGAGCGTCTCGTTCGTGTTGGAGATCTGAAGCTTCGGGATCGCGCCGATGTCGCCCGCGTTGAGCTTATCGACCGCAATGGACTTCTTACCGCGGAGCATAACAGGCGCCGTGGGTTTCTCGTTCTTCTCCTGGTTCGCATTGTACAGCGCAACGCCGCCGTCCAGCGTACCGCGATGGACCTTCACAATGCTGTATTTGCCGAACTGGTCGTTGACCGTCTTATAGATGTGGCAGACCATCTTGCCGTCTCTCGTGAGCTCGATCTCTTCGCCGTTCTTGTATGCCTTCGGAAGCTTTGCGTCGGCTGCCGTGGGCATATAGTGAAGGATGTAGTCAAGCAGCGTGGTGACGCCGATGTTGTTGAGCGCGGACGTGCAGCAGACGGGCGTGATATCGCCGTCCAGAACGCCCTTCGAAAGACCCATCAGGATCTGCTCGCGGGAAAGCTCCATCGTCTCAAGATACTCCATCATGAGATCTTCGTCCGCTTCGGCTGCCGCCTCGGTCAGCTTCTCATAGAGCTCCTGCGCTTCTGCTTCGAGATTGCCGGGGATCGGGACTTCCTTCTCGCCCTTGCCCTCGAACATCTTCGCGTTCATGTTGACGATATCGACATAGCCCTTGAACGCACCGCCCTGCATGATCGGGAGCTGGATCGGAACGACGTTGACGCCGAACTTCTCGTTGACCATCTGCATCGTCTTCTCAAAGTTTGCGTTGTCGCGGTCCATCTGGTTGATGACCATCATGCGCGCCTTGTGCTGTTCTTTGCACATCGCCATCGTCTTTTCTGCGCCGACTGCCGGGCCGGAAACCGCACCGATCACGATCAGCGCAGCATCGCAAAGCGCCATCGCCGCAGCGACCTCACCGTAGAAATCAAAGAAACCGGGCGCATCGATCAGGTTGATTTTCGTGTTCTTCCACTCCAAAGGCGCAAGAGCCATGTTGATGGAAATGGAGCGCTTGATCTCTTCCGGATCGAAGTCCGTCGTGGGTGCGTTGTTCGGGAAACGGTCGACAAGACCTGCGTTGTACAGCATGGCCTCGGTCAGAGTCGTTTTGCCTTCGCCGCCGTGTCCGAAGACGCCGATGTTGCGAATCTCATTCGCGGTGTAGAATTTCATGTTAGTTCCCCCTGTTGGAATTTGGTATTCAAAATTGAATCCGCTTACACGGATTGACCCAATTTAATCAATTGATTATAACACAACAAATCCGATCTGTAAACCTAAACTTTCCACGAATTTGCGTATTCTTTTTGAACTTCGGTCAATGTATCGACCGCCGCGCCGATGCTCTTGAGCTTCTCATTTGCAACATAGCTGTCGATCTCCTCCGGAACGGCATAAACGCGAGCTTCCTGCGGCGTATGCAGCGCGATCTCACGGGCGCACAGCGCCTGGATCGCAAAGCTCATATCCATGATCTCGGCGGGATGTCCGTCTCCGGATGCAAGGTTGACAAGTCTTCCCTCGGCGAGCACATACAGCCAATTCCCGTTGTCCAGACGGTATCCTGCGATATTCGGCTTCATCTGTCGTGATTCGACTGCGATTTTCTTCAGCGTCGCCACGTCGACTTCGACGTCAAAATGCCCGGCATTGGCCAGCAATACGCCGTTCTTCATGCGGCGCATATGCTCCTCCGTGATAACGTCACGCATGCCGGTGACCGTGATAAACACATCTCCGAGCCCGGCGGCGTCCTCCATCTTCATCACAGAGAAACCGTCCATGACCGCTTCGATCGCCTTGACCGGATCGATCTCCGTCACGATGACGCGTGCGCCGAGGCCTTTCGCTCGCATTGCGACGCCGCGGCCGCACCATCCGTATCCGGCGACGACGACCGTCTTCCCCGCTACGATCAGGTTGGTCGTACGGTCGATCCCATCGAACACCGACTGACCGGTCCCGTAACGGTTATCGAACAGGTGCTTGCATTGCGCGTCATTGACGTCGAACATCGGAAAACGCAGCGAACCGTCCTTCTGCATGGCAAGCAGACGGTGTATGCCCGTCGTCGTTTCCTCACATCCGCCTTTCACTTTTGGGATCAGATGCGGAAGCTTTGTATGCAGTGTCGCAACAAGGTCGCAGCCGTCGTCGATAATGATATCCGGTTCTGCAGAAAGCACGCTGAGAAGGCAATCTTCATAGACTTCCTGAGAAGCGCCGTGAATCGCGTAAACAGACATTCCTTCGTGTACGAGCGCGGCCGCAACGTCGTCCTGCGTCGAAAGCGGATTGCTGCCGGTAACGAACATCTCTGCGCCGCCCGCCTTGAGAACCTGACAAAGATATGCCGTTTTTGCTTCCAGATGCACCGACAAAGCGATCCTCATTCCTTTGAACGGCTGCTCACGGCGGAACCGTTCCTCGATCCCGTTCAACAGCGCCATGTTCCGACGCACCCATTCGATCTTGTCAAGGCCGGAAGCGTATAACGATTCGTCTGCGATCCTGTATTCTTTCTGTTCCATTTCAGTTCTCCTCCAAATATCTGATAGCTGCAGTCAACTGTGTATCCAATTCACCGGGGATATGTTCGATCGAAAACCTTTTCGCTTCCTCCGGCAGTTCGACGATCAGATCCGGTGTGATCCCTTCGTCCTGTACGCACACGCCGTTCGGCGTAAAGTATGCGTCTGTCGTAAGCTTCAGCCAGCCCTCCGTCTCCTCAATTTTATAAAAGGACTGCACGATCCCTTTTCCGTAGGTCAAGGTCCCGATGAGATAAGCAGCTTCGTAATCCTTCATGGCTCCCGCCACAAGTTCACTTGCAGATGCGGTCATTTCGTTCACAAGGATCACGGTTTTGAGATCAATGCCGCTGTTCTGTGTTTTATACTCGGTAACATGGCCCGTGCGCGAGCGAAGCGTGGTCACGATATGGTTTTTCGGCAAGAACAGATCCGCAACATCGATCGCGTCCTTCAATGAGCCGCCGAGATTGTCCCTGAGATCCAGAACGAGCTCCTTCATGCCGGATTTCAGAAGAACGTCGAGCGCATTCCGTGTTTCCTCCACGCAGGCTCCGTGGAAGGAAATAATATGGATATATCCGACCGTCTCGGTCAGCATCCGGTAAGAGACCGCAGGCGTGTGCACTTCGCGCGCCGTAAGAACGAACGTTTTCTGTTCCGTTCCCCGCAGGATCACGAACGTGTTCTCGGCGCCGTTCTCCGCACGCACGTTGGACAAGAAAGTACCGAGTTCTTCACCGTCATATGCCGCGCCGTTGATCTCAAGGATGACGTCGCCCGGTTGAAGTCCCTGTTCCTTTGCCGGCGTATCGTCATAGACCTCCAGGATCTCTACGGCTCCGTCGTCGTTGATCTGCGTCAGGATCCCGATGCCGACAAACGCACGTTCGTTCTGCTTCAGCAGCTCGGCATATTCCTCCGACGTGTAATACGTCGCATAGGTATCTCCCGTTGCCGATGCAAGCCCCTTCAACGCGGCTTCCGTCAGCTTCGTCTCGTCTTCTGTGTAATAGAAACCGTAATCACGGATAACGTCTCTCGCCTGTCGAACGGACTGCAGCAGGTGCCCGTTCTCCTCTCTGTATTTCTTTTCCGCCGCTATGCGGGAATACAGCGCGGTCACCGTTGCTGCAATCGCCGCGGTCAGAACGATCGAAACGATCCAGATAAAGATGATGATCCCGTTTCCGCCTCTCCGTTTTTTCCTCTGAGGCGCGAAAGCTGTTGTCGGTGTATGGTTTGTATTCTCTGTTTGTTCCATCTTGATGCGCTCCGCTTTGTCGTTAAAAAAGAGACTGTAAAAAAACTTGCGATCGTTTTTCACAGTCTCCATGTAAAATCACATTTCGGTGTGAATTCAGGCGGTATATGTTTTCAGGAAATCGGGAAGCTGTTCCGGTGCGCAGGAAAGAGAGATGACCAGTTTGATCGCATGCGCTTTGGAGAACGATTCCATTTGTTCGAACATGTCCTTCAAGGATTCCAGATCGTGATGCACAAGATGCATAAAGCTGTCAATCACGATGTATTCAAGATCATGGTCCGAGGCGGATATCCCGCACAAAAAGCCGTAAAACATCTTCGGCCCTTTGAGCGCATATTCCGTTGCGTTGATAAACCGTACGGAAAGGTTCAGATCGTACATGTAACGATCGTCTTCATCAATGAAAACAACGCTTCCCTTCGCCTGCTCCGCCGCCTGATTGGCAATTTCCAGGATTTTTTTCGTTTTCCCGGATCCTTTTTCACCGAAAACGAGTTGAATCAATTCAGCACCTCCGATTTTTGTTTTATTATATCGCAGATTTCTTCCTTATGCAAGTACGATTCGCCGGCATAGGGTATTATTCGTAAAAGCCGAGCTCCTTCATCAGCGTGCGGTAGCTCTGATCCAGCTTTTCCGCTTCCATGGATTCCAGGATGTACTGCGGCATAACGTCCGTTGGGACTCGATATTTATACTCTTCCCAATAATAGAGTTTGTTCGCGTATCTGCCCGTGCCGTCAAACACTGCGTCCATAGAATACACTTCCCGTTTTTTGACCTGCTGGAACGTCGTGATGCTGACTGTAAGCCGCGAATCCGAAAAATCATACGTCAGATACGCATCGTCCCTTCCGTCGCCGTCGGTGTCAGCGCGATCTATGACCATCTGATAATGCGAATCGTATCGGATGATATCGCCCGATTCCGCACGATCATATTCGATGCGGTTATCCTTGGACCGTTTTCTTTCCCCGAGAAGCATGATCCTAGCCTCCATATCCGATGCGATATTCATCCCGGCCTGCTTGTACGCCCAAATGATCGCTGCCGCATCGTGCATGCCGGTGCAGCGAAGATCGGCTGTGATCTCGTTTCCGTTGATACGATCGCCCCACATCGGATCGACGCCCCAGTTTCTTGCTCTGTGATACGATCCGTTATGCTGATACGGGAGCGAGTAGCCGTACCGCGCAAGCTCGGAGACCAGCGAAACGCCTGCACTGACAACGGCAGCGCGCGAATAGTAGCCTGCCGCGGCAACGTTCCGGCTGATCCGTCTGTTAAACTCGTCGACGGAGGTCTTTTCGCCCTTCAAAACCTCTTTCAACGGTTCTATCAGGTTCCGGATGTTCTCGGCGCCGATCGGATACAGATATCCGGATCGTACTTCAACGTCGATCGGCTGATATCCCGCTCCCTCCGCATCCTTGGTCCAGAGCGTAAACTGTCCGTCGTACTTGAATACCCGGATCGTGTCCATCGGTTCCCCCGTGTCCGATGCGTCAAACCAATCGTTTGAGTCCTCGGGCGGTGTCAATCCGGCGGTCGTGAAGCAATATGACTTGACGGCCTTTCCGTCTTTCATTTTCGCTTCTACAACGCCCCCGCGGACGGAGACTTCGATATCTTCGTTTTCATTCACGAAAGAGACAGGGACGCCGTCGATCTCCTGAAAGAATACGAGATTGTCCCGGATCATTTTGAATTCGCCGAACTTCAGCGTATCTGCTTTGGAATAGTATCGCAGTTCAACCGAGCGGTCCTGCGACGGATAAAGCGTCACACTCTGTTCGTCGAATGTGTATGTCCCTTCTTTATCCCGGTGAATGACGGACGCAAGATAGGTTCCGTCGTCTCTCAGTTCCAACGAAAACGGAAGATCCTCGATCGTCCAGATTCCGATATACGGATTCGGCGCGGGCATCGGCGTCGGAGAAGGCGTTGGCGTCGGCGTCGGCGCAACCGTTTCCGTCGGTTCCGGCTCCGGCGTTCCGGTCGGTTCCGGGGAAGCCGTCGGCGTCGGCGTCGTAAGGAAAATCATTTCTTCTATTTCCGTAGGTTCCGGCGTAGGTTCGGCTTCATGCTGTTCGGCAGCCTGCGCGGTCGGAAGCTGCGCGATCGTCAACGCAGGTTCCTCTTCGGAGCTTGTATTGCATCCGGAGATAACGAAAGCGACAATCAATATAAATATGAAAACAGAACGGATCCTTTTCATTTGTATTCTCCTTGTGATCAGGATTATACACGATTTCATTCTGCTTGTCTACATCAGAAAAAGCCGAAGGATCTCTCCTCCGGCTTGATTCGATTGCAGAATACGATCACTCGGCTTTCACGAGGAATGCACGATATGCCTTGAACGCCTCGTAAAGGTCCGCCTTGGAAATGATCTCCCACGGCGCGTGCATGGACAGTACGGCGACGCCGCTGTCGATGACCTCCATGCCGTATTCGGCACAGATATAAGCGATCGTTCCGCCGCCGCCCGCATCGACCTTGCCGAGCTCAGCGGTCTGATAGCTGACCTTTGCATCGTCCATCCACTTGCGGAGCTTCGCCATGTATTCCGCATTGGCGTCGTTGGATCCGCTCTTGCCGCGCGCGCCGGTGTATTTATTGAAGCAAACGCCTTTGCCGAGGAACGCGCTGTTTTTCTTTTCAAATACGCCTGCAAAGTTGGGGTCGTAACCCGCGCTGACGTCGCAGGAAAGCATGTGTGCGTTGGTCAGAGCACGGCGCAGCTTAAGCTCGGTATATTCGCCGGTGAGGTTCATGACCTCTGCAACGGTATTCTCGAAATACTTCGCATGCATGCCAGTCGCACCGACGGAACCGATCTCTTCTTTATCCGCAAGGATGCAGCAGCAGGTCGCGTCAGGCGTGGTCTTCACGTCGAGCATCGCCTTGATCTGCGCGAATGCGCAAACGCGATCGTCGTGTCCGTAGCCGATGATCATGCTGCGGTCGAGACCAAGCTCACGGGACTTGCCGGCCGGAACCACTTCGATCTCGGCGGACAGGAAATCTTCCTCTTCAATGCCGTATTTGTCCTTCAGGATTTTCAGCATGTTCGCCTTGACCGGCTCCTTCTCCTCATCCTTAAGCGGCATTCCGCCGATGATAACGTTCAGATCCTCTCCTCCGATGGCTTCGGCAGCCTTTTTCTGAAGCTGCTCGGCCGAAAGATGGATCAGCAGGTCGGAAATACCGACGACCGGGTCGCCGTCATCCTCGCCGATCACGACGTTGACGACGGATCCGTCCTTCTTCGCAACGACGCCGTGCAGTGCAAGCGGGATCGTGACCCACTGATATTTTTTGATGCCGCCGTAGTAATGCGTATCAAGATACGCGAGGCCGGTATCTTCATACAGCGGGTTCTGCTTTAGGTCCATGCGCGGCGAGTCGATATGCGCACCGATGATGTTGAAGCCCTTTTCCATGGGCTTTTTGCCGACGATGAACAGCATGATCGCCTTGCCCATGCAGTCTGCGTACACACGGTCGCCCGCATTGAGCTTGCCGTTTTCAGCAATAACGTCCTTGAGATCGCGATAGCCTGCTTTCTTCGCAAGCTCGATCGCGCCGATCACGCATTCGCGCTCGGTTTTGCCGGCGTCCAGAAATGCACGGTATTCCTTCGCAACGGTCTCAAGCTTTTTGAGCTCGGTCTTGTTGTACGTGTTCCAAGCAACAGTACGTTCCATATATGCCTCCCAATATTGATTTGCTTCATTTTATCACGGAAGCGCCTCTTTATCTACTGTTTTTTGTCGGTTTTTATCGTGTTTGAAAAATATATAGTTCCGGAAGCGTATAAAAAAACCGCGGACGTTCTATCGTTCGCGGTAATCATGGTCTGGGTGGAGAGATTTGAACTCTCGGCCTCTTGAACCCCATTCAAGCACGCTACCAAACTGCGCTACACCCAGATATCGGAATCGAATGATATAATAGCATCCGATTCCGTATTTGTCAAGCTATAAATCCGATTGATTTACGGCTGCGCACCGGACGTCGGATCCGGCTGCGTCGTGTCTTTTTGCTGCAGGTCAAGCGGATTGTTGATATTGTCCTGCAGCGGTGTGTCGGAATCCTTGATGTCGTTGACCATATCCTTCGTCGAACCGAAAATATGCATGATGTCGCTCTTAACGCTCGTGATCCATTCTGATACGGGTCCCTTCAATACGCCCTTTTCGTTCAGGAAATACAGCAATGCAGCGACCAGAACGATCACCACAACGGCGAATCCGATGATTTTGTAAACGGTTTTCATCTTCTGTCAGCTCCTCTCTGAAATAGTACGGAATGCATTCAGCGGATATCCATTTTTACCGTTTCGGATATCGCTTTCTCGATCAGCGGTTCAAAATCGACAAGCGCTTCGCTCTCTCTGAGCTTGTCCACCTTCGGCTTGGTAACAGGATGCTTCGGCACGAAAACCGTACAGCAGTCCTCGTACGGCAGAATCGACGTATCGAACGTGCCGATCTTCTGCGCCTTTTCTATGATCTCTTCCTTATCAAATCCGATCAGCGGCCGGAATACCGGCATGTCGACCGCGTCGTCGGTCACGCAGAGCGATTCGATCGTCTGGCTTGCGACCTGTCCGATCGACTCGCCCGTGATCAGTGCCAGCGAACCGGTTTCCTTAGCAATGCGCTGCGCGATCTTCATCATCAGCCTGCGCATCAGCACCGTCGTTTCGGTCGAAGGGCATTTGTCATAGATCGTCATCTGAATGTCCGTAAACGGAACAAGATACAGATTGATCCTTCCCGCGTAGCGTGCGACGATCCTTGCAAGCTCGACGACCTTATCCCTTGCGCGTTCACTCGTATACGGATAGCTGTAGAAGTGCACCGCATCCAGCATCACGCCGCGTTTCGCGATCATATACCCTGCGACAGGACTGTCGATACCGCCGGAGATCAGCAGCATCGCCTTGCCGTTGGAACCAACCGGCATGCCGCCGGCGCCGAGGATCTCTCCGGTCAGCACGAACGCGCTGTTCTGCCGGATCTCGACCGTGACCGGCAAGATCGGTTTGTGCACGTCAACACGCAGATTCGGATACGCCTCCAAAAGCTCGTGTCCGAGCTCGCGGCAGATCTCCTCGGAAGTCATCGGGAACCGCTTGTCCGATCTGCGCGCAAAGCATTTGAACGTCGGCGTCGTGGCGGTTTCGGCAAACGTTTTTGTTTCGGCGATCGCCGCTTCTTTGATCGCTTCCCAATCCTTTCCCACGCAGCGCGCGATACTGATCGAATGGATCCCGAACACGCGCTTCAGGCGATCGACGCATACGTCGATCTGTTCCTCCGGCACACCGTAAACAAAGATACGTCCCTGTTCCCTCTCCACGTTCGCATGGACGGGATTCAGCGCCTGTTTGATTCGGTCGACCAGCAGCTTTTCGAAAAACGGACGGTTCAAGCCCTTCAGGTGGATCTCCGCATACCGTATCAATAAAACTCTTTCCATTCTTATCTCCTTCTGTATCTGCGCAGCAGCCGAAGCTGCTCTTCTATGATATTTGCCGCCGTATCCGCTTCCTCCTCCGTATTGAAGGGGCAGAAGCTGAAGCGGATCGCGCTCTCCTGTCTTGCTCCCGTAATGCCGAGCGCGTTCAGGATCCGGTTCTTTCCTTGTTTTTTGGCAGAGCACGCCGATCCTGTCGATACGATCACGCCGAACCGTTCGAGCGCGTGCATCAGCACTTCACCGCGTACGCCCGGGAAAGACAGATTCAGGATATGCGGCGCGCCGAGCTCGATCGAGGGACCGTTCAGGAATACATCCGGCAGCGTCGAAAGATCTCGGTACAGCCTAAGCTTCACGCGGCGCATCCTTGCGTGCCATTCGCCGATATTGGCACTGTACAGCCGCAGCGCGCTGTCCATTCCGAGAATCCCCGGGACGTTCGTTGTGCCGCTTCGGAGATTCCGTTCCTGCCCGCCGCCGATCTGTCCGCCCGCAAAGCGTATGCCGCTGCGCACATACAGCAAGCCGACGCCCTTCGGCGCATGCAGCTTATGCGCAGACACGGAGTACAGATCGACCGGCAGCTTCTGAATGCCGACCTTCATGAACGCCTGCACGCCGTCCGAATGGAATACTGCGTTCGGCGAAAGCGCGCGGACCTTTTCCGCAATGCGATTCAGATCGTTCACGGAGCCGAGCTCATTATTGACGTGCATGACGCTCACCAGCGCCGTGTCCGGCGTCAAAACGTCGGACAGCCCATCTGCGTCGACCGAACCGTCCCGATTCAACGGTGCAAAAACAACTTCCGCATCGAACAGCTTTGCTGCCGCCATGACAGTCTCATAAACAGAGGGATGCTCGATCTCCGTGGTAACGATACGCTTTTTGCCGTGTGCGGATCGCAGCGTGCCGAACACTGCCGCGTTGTTGGATTCCGTACCCCCGGAGGTATAGACGATCTCGGAGGGAGACGCACCGAGCAGCGAAGCTGCAAAACTTCTCGCCTCATTCACCGTCTTTTCAACCTGAAAAGCCGCGTTATACGCCGCTGCCGGATTGAAATACTCCTGCGTCATGGCGCGGCACGCGCGCTCAGCCGCTTCGGGAAAAGTCTGTGTTGTGGCGCTGTTGTCAAAGTATATCATAAACTGTCCTTTCGTTCCGCATCATACTGTTATAGTATTCCGAAACGCTCGTTTCCGAAACCATTTATACCACAGGAGCGTTAAAAAATCACAGAAATCGAAAATTGTTTACATATTAGTCACTTCTCTGTGAAATTTTATGCTATAATATAGACAGAAAATCAGTACTATATTAGGAGGTACATACATGATTTGTAAGGAGTGCGGAGCATACAATCCCGATCATGCAACGTACTGCAAGGTCTGCGCTGCCAATCTGAAAGGTACGCCTGCGCCTGAAGCGCCCGAAGTACACGAAGAAGAACAGCCGACCAAGCGGTTCAGCCGTCCTTCCTGGGTCGTTCCCGAGCAGACTGAGCAGAAAGAAGCTGTCGAAGAAACTGTACAGGCTGTCAAAGAAACCGTACAGCCGGTCGAAGAAGCTGTCGCCGATGCGGTTGAAGAAGAGAATACGATCGCATCCGCAGCGGAGGAGCCTGTTGAGGAAGCCGCGGAAGAAGAGACTGAAAAAGTCTGGATGCCTTCCCGTGTTCGCCGCAGCCAGTATCAGGAGGATCTCGAAGAGGAGCCCGTGCGTTCCGACGAACCGGCAGAAACATATACCGAAGAAAACGAAGGTATTTACAACGACGAAGAAGCGCTCGAAGACGAGGAAGATTCTTTCGAATATGAACCGACGCCCCCGAAGCGCAAGCAGCAGAAGAAAAAGAACAACACGATGTTCACCGTTCTTTTGATCGCGATCATCGTAGTCATTATCGGTGTTCTCGTTGCGGGCGGCCTTTTGATCGCAAAGAAGATGGGCTGCTTCGACAAGAATAAGACAGTCGGCAAGGACGGCGCAGGCACTTCCGAGACGAGCCAGCAGAACGGCGACAACGATCAGCAGCCCGGCACGGCTGTTACGACGCCCGATCCGCAGTCGAGCGAAACGCCCGAAGTCGATGAGAAGAACGCCGTGCTGCAGAAGTACATTGACAATGATATAGATATGGTCGCAATTACGGTAAAGATTCCCGCGAATGCAACCGTAACGATCGACTTCCCGCATCAGGCGGATTATGAATTCGTCAACAACGATTCGCAGGAGCTCACGCGCAAGGTCAAGATCCCCATTGCCGTGTTCTATCCAAACGAGCCTCTGACGGAATCGACCAGAGAATTCCATCCGGATATCACGATCAAAACGTCGGACGGCAATTCCTACAAGGTCAATTGCCCCTCCTTCACCTATGATTTCCCGAAGCTGAACATTTCTGTCGGTTCTCCTCTGCCCGATGAAAACGGTACGATCATGGCTCCCGAAGGCAATGTCGTCAAGATCTCCGGTACAGTCAGCGATCCCGGCGCCGAAGTCACGATTAACGATATCGTCGTTCAGGTCTATCAAGGCGGCTTCTTCGAGCACGAATACAGATTCAAGGACGATGCGACCGAGGACGACGTCGATACCATCAAAATCACGGCAACGAAGAACAATTTCGTTACCGATGTAAAAGAGCTCTCGATCCATGCGTACAAGTACATTCCCGAACCCATGAAGCTTGAGGTCAGATCCGACGGAGCTGCGCTGCGCGTTGACAACGCCGGCAAGCTTACCGTAAACGGCACCACCCTTCCGGGCGCAACGCTCACCGCGGTCAGCGATAACACGACCAACGTGCTCTGCGGCAGCGTGACCGTTGACGGCGAAGGCAACTTCTCGTTCCAAATCACGACGGATCCTTCGTTCTACGGCATGTCCGTGATCTCGCTTGACGCGAAGAAAGAAGGCGCTGATGACGGCAGCACGAAGTTCACTGTGATCAAGGGCTTTAAGGATAAGGAATCCTTCCTGAAGCATTATAACAAGACAAAGTCGTACCTTGAGATCAGCCCGAAGAAGCTTTCGATCGCCGACCTGCTTGCAAATGAAACGCAGTATGCGACGAACAATTACGGTTTCCGTATTACCGCATCCGTCGTCGAAGTGATCAACAAGGACGGTGATATCATCGTCAGGATGACCAACAATAAGACGAACGAAACGGTATACGTCCATAACCTGAGCGAAAAGTGGGCTCCCGCGGACAACGTCGGCGGCAAGTACAACGTATACTGCAACTTCATCGGAACCTACGAAGACACCGGCTGTGCGGAATTCCTCGGCTGGTTTGCCAAGAAGCCGTAAAGCAATGCGCATCTGGGCAAAGACAACTTCACATCAAAAGATACTGACGGAGGTCGTGCGGGAGTTTTCTCTCGCACGGCCCTTCGATTCTGAGGGCTGGATGCCTGTTTTGCATGAACTCTGTCAGGCGCTGGATCTTTCGCGTCCCATATTGCTTGAGAAGCATGTAAACGAGCTTGATCGGTTTTCCCATACGGTATTCCGGCAAAGCGACTTCATGGAGCCGATCCCATTCGATCGTTTCGAGATCGAGATTTTCCCCGAAAAAAAGGAGCATGAAACCGATCCTTTCCGGCCATACTAACGGCGAGAAAGGAGTGATTTCATGAATATCGTTGCCTTGATCCTGATGATCGTCGGCGCGCTGAACTGGCTTTTGGTCGGTTTGTTCAATTTCAATCTCGTTACATGGATCTTCGGCGCGGGATCGGTCATATCGGTCATACTCTATATCCTCGTCGGTCTCGGCGGCATCTGGGGGATCGTCATGCTGTTCCAGCGCAATGTGCGGAAGACTTCGTTCATGAACGACGATACGTAAACGCAATCCATGCAAAAGAAGCCGATCGGCTTCTTTTTTAATACTGGATTTTTGCGGCGTTATCCGCTATAATGATACATCATATACGGAGGGTTATTTCAATGGATTGGATGAATGACTTAACCGAACAGCTCAAAAGAGGCGCGTTTCTGATGGTTGACGGCAATCCGATGACGATCGGCTGGGCGCAATACGGGATCATATGGAATAAGCCTACGCTGTCCGTCTACGTACGACAGAGCCGCTATACGCATGCGCTTATGAAAAATGCTGAATCCTTTACCGTCAGTGTCCCTGCATCCGGAACGCTTTCCGAAGCGCTTGCCTTCTGCGGAACAAAATCCGGCCGCGACGTCGACAAGATGGCTGTGCTGCATGCCGAACGTTTCCCTGCAAGGTTCGGCGGACAGGACGGATTCGCTGGATGCCGGTATCATATTGAATGCAGGATCCTTTTCCGAACCGATCTTGACGAGCATCTGCTTGAGGATGAAACGCTTCGTTCGCGCTATTACGCCTCCGGAGATCCGCATACCATGTTCGTCGGAGAGATCCTCGGCATTTCGGAGGAGCATGAATGAAACGAGCGCTTCCCCTGCTCCTGTGTATTTTCCTGCTGTTCGGATGCAGCGCAAAGCAAAGCGGCAGCATATATGAGCATTCCCTGTTCACCGTCTCTCTTCCGGAAACGTTCAAGCCGGTGAAAACCGACTCAATGATCTGCTTTGCGCCGTACGGCGATCCGCTGCTGTCCAGCTCGATCACCTATTATACGACCGAGCTTAATCCGTATTTCGACGACTTTACGGACAGAGAATATGAAGAGGCTTTGCAGAAAACATGCGGATATGAATCGCTGTCGCTCGTTTCGGTCGTATCGTGCAAGGTCGATGGCAACGACACAAAACGGATCGCGTGCAAGGTACAGATCGACCAGGGAACGCATGATCTGATCGTTTATGCCGTAGACGGCGACCGAACGTATTTCTTCACGCTGCTGAACCGTGAAGGCGATCCGTATATCGAAGCATTTGATACGATGATGCAAACCATTCAATTTGTAAAACAATGAAAAAGATTGTCATGATCACAGGCGCCTCCGGCGGGATTGGCTCCGCCGTCGCACAGAAATATGCCGCAGCCGGATACGCACTTGCACTTGTTTACCGAAACAACCGCGACGCTATCGAACGGCTCGTTTCCTCTCTGCCTTCCGGAACGGATTATTTCTGCATCTCCTGCAATCTGTGCGATCCCTCATCCGTATCGGATCTGATCGCCGAAACGCATCGAAGGCTCGGCGCGGTCTCCGTTTTGATCAACTGTGCGGGGATCGCTCTCCCGCAAGCGCTTTTCAGCGATAGCACCGATGCGGAGTATGAACGGATCTTCAGCACCAACGTGCTCGGAACCATGCGGCTGACACGGCTGCTCTCGGACGATCTTCGTCAAAATCACGGATCTATCGTAAACCTGTCCTCCATGTGGGGCGTATCCGGCGCATCCTGCGAAGTCCTGTATTCTGCGTCCAAAGCTGCGATCATCGGCTTTACGAAAGCGCTCGCGAAGGAACTCGCGCCTTCCGACGTGACCGTCAACTGCGTTGCGCCCGGGTTTATTCCAACCGCAATGAACGTGCATCTGTCACGTGAAGACGTCGAAGCGTTCCGTCTCGAGACGCCGCTCTGCCGTCTCGGTACGCCGGAGGACGTCGCCGATGCGATCTTCTATCTATCGCATGCGCGTTTCGTCACCGGACAGATCCTCTGCTGCGACGGAGGATATACGGTATAACATCAAAAACCGATCGGAACAATCCGATCGGTTTTCTATTTATCCCTATATTACGACACGATCAATCCTGCGCCGATGATGCCCGCGTCGTTGCCTGCAGAGGCGACAACGATCTCCGGACAGGTCTCGAAGAAGCATTTCCGTGCAACGTCTGCGCGCAGCGGATCAAGCAAAAAGCTTCCGGCGCCGCATACGCCGCCGCCGATGGCGATCCTTTCGGGATCGAGCAGATTCACGATGGACGCAAGGTAGCTGCCCAGATCGTCAATATAGCGCTTAAACAGCTCTGCGGCTTCCCTGTCGCCTTGTTTTGCCGCTTCTACGGTTTCCTTTGCGGTATTGCATCCGAAAACGTTTCCGTCAACCGCGAGTCTTGTAGCGGAACAGTACGTTTCCGCACAGCCGTCGACGCCGCAGGTGCAGTGTCTTCCGCCGTTTCTGAGCACCATATGTCCCGGTTCAGTACCGTTTCCGCGGCCGCCCTGAAACAGCTTTCCGCCCAGGATCAGTCCTCCGCCGATACCTGTTCCGATCGTGACCAGCATGGACGTCTGCGTTCCTCTGAGCGCGCCGATCCGATGCTCGGCGAGCGTCGCAGCGTCAGCATCGTTGATCAGCACTACCGGTTTTTCAAGCTTTGCTTCAAGCAGGCGCTGCAGCGGCGTATGATGGAACCCGAGGTTATGCGCATCGATGACAAGCCCATTTTTTGGATCCACACTGCCGGGTACGGCGACGCCGACGCCTATGACAAGCTTATCCTCAACGCCGAAACGGTCCAGGATCGTCCGATAGAGTCCGGCGCAAGCCGCAATCACGGCGTCCGTTCCCTCGCCGCGCGGGAACCGCACGGAATCCTTCGCCGCGAGCCGGTCCTGTTCGTCGATAAGTCCCGCCGCAATGTTCGTTCCGCCTATATCGAATCCGAATCTGTACATCATGCCTTCACCGCCTTTTCCACTGCAAGCGCAAGCTGATCCGCACAGGACGTACGGCTGGACCCACAGGTGTTGCCCTTCAGGATCTGCACGAGTCTTTCCCCGTCCATTCCCTCCACGAGCTTGCCGATCGCCTTCAGGTTTCCGTTGCATCCGCCTGTAAACACGACGTTATAAACCTTTCCGTCAACGAGATCGAAATCGACCTTTGAGGAACAAACGTTGCTGACCTTTGAAGTGATGTGCATTATTGTTTCTCCTTTCCCGTATGTAATATCAACCTTGCTACAGGTTTTTCCAATCCGTAAGTCAGAAGCGCAGCGACTGCAAACGCGATCACCAGCGCCGTAACGGTGACCGTCCACTGCATGCCCGGTCCGCCGTTTGCAATGTCCTTTCCGCTCTTCGCACCGAGCGCGCCGCAAAGCCGTACGATCAGCCATTGATGCCAGAGATACAGGTTATAGGAAATCGCCGCGATCGCCGACAAAACGCGATTGTCGAGCAGTTTCCGAACCGGTTTGATCGAGATCGAACCGCCAAGCATGAATACGGTAAACGCAAGTGACAGCGGGTAACGGTACTGCATCTGCCAGATCTGCTGGTTCCCCGCGTTTCCCGTTCCTGCGCACGCGTGAAACAGCTTTACGATCCCATATACGGCTGCCGCCGCAGCAAGCGTGCCGAGGATCGACGGAATCGCCTTACGCTTCACCTTCTCCGCATACCAGACGTACAGGTGCGCCGCCATCATACCGTTTGCAAACACCGGCAGAAACGTCGGAAAACGGTTTGCCATGATACGCGCTTCACCGATCGCAGGGGCAATGCCGTTTGCAAACCAAACGCCGAGCAGCACCATGATCGCATAGATCAAAAGCGGTTTGCGCTGAAACGCCCTTCCGAGCAGCGGAAAGATCAGATACAGCGCGACTTCGATGCAGACCGTCCACATGACCGCCGTGATCGACGTGAACAGATACGTGTCGTTGAACAGCATCTGCGTAAAGGTCAGATGCGTCAGAAGATCCTTTACGGCAAAACTCGTTTTTCCGCTGTATGCGCCGCTCAGGCATGCAGCGATGAACATGAAAACAGTTGCAAACAGATAACTCGGTACGATCCGCGCGATCCGCTTTCGAAAGAACGTCACCGTCCGCTCCAGAGGCGTTTTTTTGAACGTATTCCGCGCATACGGCAGATACAGCAGAAACGACGACAGCAGCAAAAGCATGTCCACGCAGAGGTATCCGACGCGTCGAAACACATCCGGATAGATCTGCGCAACGCCCATCCAGTTCAGAAACGGCGTTTTATAGGTCGGCATCAACCATGTCTGCTGCCAGAAATGGAACCACAGCACGAGCAGCACCGCGATCGCCCGGACGCCGTCAAGCGCGCCGATATGATCCGTATCGACTGCAAAGATCGCGCTTATTCCGTTCCTCCTCTGCCGTTCCATGCCGTTTCTTACCCGTTCCGTGCCGCGCTCGCGGCATATCCGCGAAGGATCGCGATCTGCGAAGGATCCCCTTCTTGGCCAAGCTCCGGAATCGTCTCGACCGCAGACGGCCCCTTTTCTCTGTCGAAGCGTACGCGAAAATCGATCAGCCGATCGGGAAGCGCAGACAGATCTGTTTTCCCCGTAACGACTGCCGCGAGCGTCGCCGCGATCAGATAATCCCCGTACGGGGATGCGTGCGAACCGTCAAACCAAAAGAGCTCGATCTCCGGATGCGCCGTTCGCACCGTCTCAAACAGCTCCGCCATCGGCGCAAGCAGCGTATGATATTTCTCCGCAAGCGCCCGATAAACAGTACTGATCTCCGCCGCCTTCTCGGGTTCGCTCTTTCTGGCCCACGTCATGTAAAGCACCGGCTTTGTGCCGACGCGTTCACACAGACGAACCAGCTCTCCAAGCGGCGGCTCTGTCTCTTCGACCGGCGGGAGCGGATGCCCGAACTGCTGGATCACGCAGTAATCGTATCCGCCGTACAGAAGCGCAAACCGTACGGAAAAATACTCGTCGCAATGCCATTTCAGCGTTCGGTTCGAGAACGCCAGCATCGTGACCTCCGTTCGTTCTCCGGTCAGCGTCTCGCACATCCCGGCAAACAGATGCGGCATATCATTGAAATATGTGTGGCTGTTGCCGATGAACAATACCTTCAATGTCCGGATCCCTTATTCCCACTCGATCGCGCCGATGCTCTCGAGATAGCCTTCGCTGTAGTCCATATAGTCCTCCACGAAGCGCATGCAATACATTTTCTGCTCCTCAAAGGACTTCTGCATGCCGTCGAAAAGGAAATCGAACGCCTTGTCGTCGTCATAGACCTCGCCGTCGTTGACGCCGCTCGATTCCATGAACTCCTCATCGAGCGCAACGATCTTGTCCAGCATCGCGTCGAAGACCTCCTCCTTCAGGATCAGGAAATCTCCCTGTTCCATGAAGCGCTGCTTGATGTATTTCTTGGCATTTTCCAAGCTGTATTCCTGTTCCATATGATCCTCCGTTTGATTGATAACAGGATTATATCACATCCTGCGTGATTCTGCTACTGTTTCCGATCAATTTTTTGCAGCTTCCACAAACCAGCGCGGTCCTTCAAAAAACAAAAACCGCTTTTGTCCGTTGATCAGACAGGTATATCTGAGGCCGCGTCCGCCCGCGCCGATGCTGACGGCAAAGCGCTCGTCCAGCACCTTCTGGATCTCGAAGCGTCTCCCGTCCTGCCAGCACACGAAGCGCGGCCTCGTATGGCCCTCTTCATCCGTATAGCTTTCCACACCGACATAGATCTTCATATCTTTTAGTAATACGAACATTTGTTCGTATTCTTATTATACCACAGATTCGGGACTTGTCAATGCGGGAATTATTGAGTATACTTGGAATATGAAACGATTCTGTCTTATTATTGCAGCCCTGCTGTTGCTTGTCGGCTGCTCATACGATCCGACGACGTCGGAAAACACGAAAAAACTGGATTTCTTCGCTTTTTCGATCGGAAAAGCGGATGCATTGTTCGTGCGGACCGAGGACGCCGCGATCATGATCGACACAGGCGAAAACGGCGACGGCGAAAAGCTTGTTGCAAAACTCCGGTCTCTCGGTGTGGAGAAGCTCGATCTTCTGATCCTGACGCATTTCGACAAGGATCACATCGGCGGCGCGGATGCCGTCATCCACGGCATTCCGATCGATCGCATCGTGCTTCCGCAGTACGAAAAGGATTCCAAGCAGTATCGGCAGCTTACGGAAGCGTTCGGCAATACCTCCGCGGAGATCGTTTGGCTCAGTCAGGACCTTAAGGAGACTTACGGAGAGATGAATGTCTCCGTATGGCCCTCTCCCGTTGCGTTCAACGGCAAAAGCGACAATCAGCAGTCGCTGATCACAAAGATCCTGTATGAGGGAAAAACCTATCTGCTGATGGGTGACGCCGAAAAGGAAGAATTGAAGGAGCTGATCTTCAGCGGACGCAATCTGACCTGCGACGTGCTGAAGCTGCCGCATCATGGCGTCTATGACGAAAACACCTTTGCTCTGATGACAGCGGCAATGCCGTCATATGTCGTCATCTGCGACTCCGAGAAAAATCCGGCGGAGGAACAGACCTTGGAGGCCATGCAGCTTTATGCTCCGGTGGTTCTGCAAACCAAAAACGGAGACGTTCATCTGATCGTCTCCGAAGGAGTCTTTCGCATTGAATAATATCGAATACGATCTATCATAAAAGGGATCCGAGCGTTCGGGTCCCTTTTACAGTCAATTTACAAGATGTAATCGGTGATGCAGTCGTACCAATGGACGTAGGTCTCTCCGTCGACGGTGATACGCTCGTTTTCGGGAAGCAGTTCTGTCCACGGGCGCTTATAGCTGTCCTGCATCCAATCATTGCGGTTGAAGCGTCTCCAAAGAACCGTTCGCCCGTTCCGATCAAGGTACTGCTCGGTTACGACGCCTTCCTCATAAGCACCCGCGTCGATCACGCAGATCGTATCGTAGGTTTTTCCGTTGATCGTAACCTCGTAACGACCGACGACGTCCATCATGAACGGCGTCTTTGCGGTCGTGATCATGCTGCCGTGCTTTTGGATCAGTCCCTTCGGCGCGATATGCGTCTCGTTGCCGCAGTTTTCCGGGCCGAAGCCCCAGCTCTGCAGAAATTCGTCTCCGTCAAGGAAGGTAAAGAGCTTTTTAACGCCGTCCTCAACATGGCTTTCCGCAAGATACCGACAGTGCGTATCGGTGAGCTGTGCGACGAACATGCGCTTTGCGACGTCCGCGCCGTCGATCTTATTGCAATCCATCGGGTCGTATTCGACCGTTTCGATCTCAACGCCCTCGATGCCGTGCACCTGCGCCCGCCCGGTCACTTCCAGATCGCACTGTTCGGTGCGTTTGCGCTTCGGAAAATCGTACAGCGCCCAGCTGCATTTTTCGCCGAGCTTCGGCACGATGAGCCAGCCCATCATTTCTTCCCAGCAGACCGCAAACGGTTCACCTTCAACTTCTTTGATCTGATAATCCGGCATAAACTCCGGCATAAGCTTTCGATTGTTCTTCATAACGGTTTCTCCTTTCGGTTTTTCGGGGTACAGTTCCATAAACTGTTTCTTTGCGTGGAACAGGCGGCTTTTGACCGTGCCGACCGGAATGCCGAGCCGGCTTGCGATCTCCGCCTGCCTTAGATCCCTGAAAAAGCTGAGATACAGGATCTGCTTGTCTGTGTCGCCGAGCTTCTCGAACGTTTCCCGCACGACGACCTTTGTCATGACACCGTGAATGCCGGTCGTCAGCGCAGTTTCATCGAGCGATTCCAAGGGGATCTCCATGCGCTTCGCTTTTGCCCGGAAATAGTCGTTGCACTTATTCCGCGCGATGCCGAGGATCCACAGCTTGAACGCGGTCTCGTCGGAAAGCGTTTCCACACCGCGATACGCCGCTGTCAGGACCTCCTGTAGAATATCCTCCGCATCCTGCAGATTTCCGACACGGAATTTCACAAAGCGTTCCAGCGACGGCATGTTGTCCGCTGCAAGCGTTTCAAAGTCGATCATGTTCTCACCTCTTTTCCTTTGCTTTGAGGACGTCTTCACCTATAAAGTCGCAAAAAGAAGCCGAAAGGTTCACGGAAAAGGAATATATTATTTGGCGCGATTACGGTTCGATCCGGTCAATACGAAGAAAAGCGTTCTGAATCCATTCAAATACGATACGAAACATATGTTCAAAATCGTACTCCTCCGGAAGATCCGCCATGGAAAGCACGATTCGGTCCTCCGCCGAAACAAGCGCGCGCAATTCCTCCTTTGTGACGGCAAAGACGCCGCTTTCAAGATAGTGCAGATTCTGCAGCAAAAAGAATATGCCCTTGCAGGTAGCGCGAAACTTATTCCGGTTCTTTTCTCTGTCGGCATGGATATATCGATGGCATAATTCGTGGTAAAGATTCCCGAGACTGTACTTCACATAATTGATCTCGTCGGTTCGCGTCGCTCTCGGCAGATAATCGATCAGACAGCCGAAAAGATCTTTTGTCGTATGCCTGAGTTGACAGACCTCCAACGGATTCCAGCGTTTCAGCTCATCTCCGCCGCAGATAAAGCCGCACGACTTTTCAAAGCAGCCGATCCGTTTCAGAATTGCCTGATAGACTCTCATATCGTCAACCGTAAGGCGATCAATGACGAGCATCACATCGATGTCGCTGTCCTCGTGAGCTTCGCCGCGCAGATAGCTTCCCTGTAATCCGACATATAGAAGCCTGTCTTCGAAAGCGGAACGGCATTCCGAAATAAGCCGGTCCAGATACGATTGAAGCTGAAACATATCTTCCTCCTGCTATGGATGATCTGAAATATGCAAAAAGCAAGTCTTTCGACTTGCCTTTTGCTTGGAGCAGGTAACGGGACTCGAACCCGTGATCTCAGCTTGGAAGGCTAATGTGTTACCGCTACACTATACCTGCATATGGTGCGGACGAAGAGACTTGCACTCATACGCCTATGGCACCGGAACCTAAATCCGGCGCGTCTGCCAATTCCGCCACGTCCGCGCAGAAAACGGATGGTGACCCGTCGG
>JAEEGL012150346.1_pt1 | contig 22859 bp, 18 predicted proteins | sample 9134231 | NCBI WGS metagenome assembly JAEEGL01 (sample SAMN16246548, study PRJNA631951) | gut metagenome | biome: gut microbiome; feature: rumen; material: fiber-attached | host: Bos | place: Iran: Karaj | collected 2018-10 | reverse complement strand
TCCGCAGTGAGGACATTTAATGGTGATGGCATCGATATACGGACGATGGAGTTCTACGGTCTTTGCAGCCTCATTTCCGCTCATCTTAAAGAGCTCCTCGCGGCTGCCCACGGACTCCAGATGTCCGCATTCGCACTCCCAGATATTAAGAGGAGTTCCCCAATATCTGTTACGTGATATAGCCCAGTCCTGAATATTCTCAAGCCAGTTGCCGAAACGTCCTTTACCTATCGAATCAGGGATCCAGTTTACGGTGTTGTTGTTTTTGATGAGATCGTCACGAACAGCGGTCTCCTTTATGTACCAGCTCTCTCTTGCATAGTAGATGAGCGGTGTATCGCATCTCCAGCAATGAGGATATTCATGCTCAAACTTAGGTGCGTCGAAAAGCTTTCCTTCTGAATCCAGGAGCTTTAATATCTCGGGATCGGCCTTCTTTACGAAAAGTCCTGCAGCAGGAGCATCCTCAGTCATCTCGCCCTTTCCGTTTACAAGCTGAACGAAAGGAAGATCATAATTTCTTCCTACATTTGCATCGTCCTCACCGAAGGCAGGTGCGATATGCACGATACCGGTACCGTCTGACATAGTAACATAATCATCACATGTTACAAAGAAGCCCTTCTTGTTCTGCTTATCGGCCACTTTTTTAGCGCAGTCAAAGAGAGGCTCATATTCCTTGCGTTCGAGGTCCTTACCCTTATATGTCTCAAGGACTTCGTATGTCTTTGCACCCTCGGCAAGTTCTGTACCATCCTTAGGCTTAGCCTTTGACAATACAGTATCAAGCAGAGCTTCAGCCATATAATAAGTATAACCGTCTACACACTTTACCTTTACATAGGTGTCATCAGGGTTTACACAAAGAGCTACGTTTGAAGGAAGCGTCCAAGGCGTAGTAGTCCATGCAAGGAAATACGCATCTTCTCCCACGCACTTGAACCTTACAACTGCCGAACGTTCCTTTACTGTCTTATACCCTTGAGAAACTTCCGCAGATGAAAGAGGGGTTCCGCAACGAGGACAGTAAGGAACAATCTTAAAACCCTTGTAAAGCAGATTTTTATTCCAGATTTCTTTGAGTGCCCACCACTCTGACTCTATAAAATTATCATCATAGGTAACATAGGGGTTCTCCATATCAGCCCAGAATCCGACTGTACCAGAGAAATCCTCCCACATACCCTTATATTTCCATACAGATTCCTTACACTTCTTTATGAAAGGCTCCATACCGTACTGTTCGATCTGATCCTTGCCGTTAAGGCCCAAGAGTTTTTCTACCTCAAGCTCTACAGGAAGTCCGTGAGTATCCCAGCCTGCCTTACGGGGAACCATCTTTCCCTTCATGGTCTGGTATCTCGGTATCATATCCTTGATAACACGTGTAAGTACATGGCCTATATGGGGCTTACCGTTTGCTGTAGGCGGTCCGTCATAGAATGTATAGGTCGGGCAGCCTTCACGGAGCTTCATGCTCTTTTTGAAGATATCATTGTCTTTCCAGAACTTCTCTACCGTTTTTTCACGCTCAACGAAGTTCATGTCGGTGGTTACTTTTTTAAACATCGTAAATTCCTCCTTTTCATAAAATCCTTCGCTCCGAAGAATTTTTTAATCAAAAAGCGGCTATAATCCAAAACAGGAATACAGCCGCTGTATTTTAACCACCTATTTTGTAAGCACTCACGCCTTACACGTTTTATGCCGATCCCTATAACGCAGGAAAACGGTATGACTTACTGCTGTTTCAGCCATACAACTCCGGAGTGATATTCATACATAAGTACTTGTATCCGTTTTCCACTGTCACGGACTCACTGTGAGCTTCCTTTACGTACTACTGTCTCCATCAAAGTTTTTATATATAATACAGATAATAGTATATTTCGGCAAAAATGTCAATATGCTTTTCTCATAAAAATGTTTTGTAATTTTTAGTAATATATGGTAAAATGTATAGAATAGATACCATAACCTGATATGGTATCACAAGATCAGGAGGAAACGGATATGCAGAAAACAGACAGTGTTATAGCTTACGATTTCAACCCGACATTTCTTTACACATGGAAGGGTATCCGTACCAAAGACGAAGAACGTTATCATTGTCACGAACACGTGGAACTTGCTTTTATAATGTCCGGTAAAGGACGTTACAAAATCGACGGGGATTTTTATGACGTGGAAGAAGGCGATCTTCTGGTTTTTAACCCCGGATGTTATCATCAGGCATTTGTTTCAAATAAAAATACCCCCACTTATGAATTTTTTATCGGGGTATCCGATTTTTGTCTGACCGGCATGGAGCCTAATCACTTTATGCTCCGCAGCCTTCCGGTATATAAGACCGGACCCGAATTAAAACAGAAACTTATGCGTTTGTGTACTTCTATGAGTGCTGAAAACGACGTATATAAAATTGGAAGATACTACATGATGCAATCATATCTTATGCAATATATGCTTTCTGTACTGCGCGACGAACAGCTTCCGGGTGAACCGGGCGGTCACGTAGCCTTCGAATCCATTAATAAGAACAGGATTGTTGAAGAGATCATACTCTATTTCGAGGAGCATTATTCCGAAAAGATTTCTCTGGAACTTATTTCCGAGAATATGTACGTCAGTCCGTTCTATATTTCAAAGATTTTCAAAATGGTCACCGGAGATACCCCGATACGATACCTGATAAATATCAGACTGGACAAAGCAAAAGAGCTTCTGGAAACCTCTACAGACCTTAATGTCAGGGAAATCGCCGACAAAGTCGGCTATGACGACGCTTATCATTTCAGCAAGCTTTTCAAGAAAAGATTCGGTGTATCACCGACAGCAATAAAAAAGCCCGTTTAAGGGCTTTTTATTTTATCAGAATTTTTTAAGTACCTGAATGGCTTTGTCACCGGTGATAACCTCACAGTGTTCCCTTATGTAATCCTCGGTCACACCGTGTCCCGTCATTTCAGGACTAATGTACTCGGATACTATGTTGCAAACCTTGTTAAATTCAGGAGCCGTATGCTCTGAAATGTTCATAATCAGATAATATATTCCCTTATCCGCATCTTTATACAGTGTATTGTTTCCTCTGTATATCTTTGCGATTGCTTTAGCTACGCGGATAACTTCATCCAGAGAAGAAAACCTGAATATCTTGCTGATAGATCTGACAACAGTCTCATCCTTATGTTTCTGATTCTCATCAGGATTAAATATTCTGGTGGCCAATGGATTCGTAAGAAGCTTGTTCAACTGTTCCATACAATTGATTATCTCATCAGCATATACCCTCTCTTCGGGAGAAATCACAGGATCTGTAACCTCATCGGAAGGGGAAGTAAAATGAGAAAACCGTGAATCCAGTTCTTCCGGATCATTCACCTTTGTCATAAACAGTATAAGGCAATCGGCTGAAACGGGAATAGCCTCTATCATAAGGGGGGTATCCTCAAAATCAAAGTTGTATTCGACAAATGCTTTTTTACATATTTCGGCAAAAAGCTCCTTAACCTTGTCACTGCCGTATGCCAGTTCACTTATCTTCAATTGACGTGCAAACAGATCTTCTTTTGTCAGTGTGCACTTTATCTGGTTATCATTGATCAATTCTATGGTCATAGGCACAAACCTCCCTTCTATATTTATTATCGGCATTTTTCTTAAATTCTTTAATATCCTTACAGTATAAGAAGTATAATCATTTTGATCGATTAAGTCAATTAAAACTTGATAAAATTCTTGATTTTTTTTATTTTTTATGTTATAGTGAACATGGTTTCAATGGAGCCGCAGAAAGGAGGATAAACGGCTGAAGCAGTCAAATACACGATAGTTTCACTTTTAAGCAGCCATAATGACAGCAAAGTATGGCTTGCCGAACATAATACTCTTCATGTGAAACGTATCATCAAGGGTATCCGGAAGACTTCACCTTATCACGACAGTCTTATCCGAGAGGCCCATCTGTTACAAAATCTCAAAAACCCGTATATACCCGAGATTTATGATCTCGACAGTGATAATGAATATACCTACATCATCGAACAGTATATTCCGGGTGAATCTTTAAAAAGTCTTTGCAACAAAAGACTTTTATCGGAGAAAGAAATATTTCATTTCATGATCCAGTTTTGTAATATCATCAATTATCTTCACACTCTTCCCGAGAGTTTATTGTACCTGGATATCAAGCCGGAGAATATTATCATTTTAAATGATACATGTTATCTGATTGATTTTGGCAGTGTTCTGTACGAAAGTGAGGAACCCGTTACCGTTTTTGGTACTCCGTCCTACGCATCTCCCGAACAAATGGCAGGAAGAAGGCTTTCACCAAAAGCCGACATATATGCGCTTGGCAGATTACTGGAATATATGGTCTCACATGGGACAGTCTCTCACAAAACAGAATATAAACTTTACTCTCTGATTTCCGACTGTACAGAAAGAAAAATATGGGGAAGACCGGGCAGCGTCAAGAGATTGATAAGACGAATCGAAGAAATCAAAAACTTAACAGGCAGCTTTTCAAAGAAACCATTAAAGATAGCTTTTGCAGGGGCATCTTATAATTCGGGAACTACATATATAGCACTTCTTTTATCTGCTTTTATAAAGCATCTCGGAAGAAACTGTGTATACGTTGAAAACAACGATTCTGAAGCATGGTACTCTATTTCTCCCAATACTTCCGGGTTTCGAGCACTGGCCGGGCTTGAAATTCTTAACAGGAAATATTGTGAAAACAAAACACTTCCGGAAGCCGACTGTATTGTGGACTACGGTATTCTAAGTGCCAAAACACCTGAAGAATTCTACGAAGCTGACATCTCCTGTATAATTGTCGGCAACAGATGTTGGGAAACCGACGAAATCTCAAATATAAGGGCATTGTCACGAAAATGCAGGAAAAGACTTTTTCTTGTTAACCTTTCCGACAAAATCAGCGAGATGACTGCCAACAGTCTTCATAACGATAATTTCATGTGTTTTCCGTTTATCAAAAACCCGGATGAAATTTTAAAAAACACGGAGGTAAAAACTGTACTGTATGATCTTGCCGTGCAACTCGGTATAATTATTTAAGTCCGAACGCCGGAGACAGACATATATACAGACATTGATCAGCTATGTTTCATAATTCTAAAAAGATATCCCCCGAAAGCTATCTTAACGGCAAACGTATAGGGATTGCCGGACTCGGTCCCGGATGCGGGGTCACACATATATCGGTTGCTGTAGCCAATTATCTGAGTGAAGCTGAAAAGCGCAAGGTGTGTCTTTTTGAGCAAAATCGTCATAATGACATAATACATCTTACTGTCGCTCTCGGTTCCGACATCAGCAAACCTTTTTTTACCCATCACAGAGTTACATACTTTCCTTCCTTTACCGGTACGCTTCCTGAATGCGCATCCGATTTAAACTGTGATTGTATGGTTTTTGACTTTGGGAACGATTTCCGTTCCGCTTTAGGAAGACTTATGCTCTGTGACATAAAAATAATCGTCGGAACAGACGCTTACTGGAAAAAGGACGAGTACTGTTCATTCAGCAACTTCACAAAGGATTTTACATCTCTCAACAGCTGGAGACTTTTTGTAAACCTCGGAGATGTAAAACGGATAAAGGAAAAAGACGGGTTCGCAATAACAGTCTGTTGTTTTCCTTTTGAACCCGATCCGGTATATCCCGGAAAAGAAACAATAACATTTTTAAGGGAGGCGATATTCGGGTAAATAGTTTTTCTGTAATAACAATATATAACAACCTGTATCATGCACAAAAGCTGTTCAGGAAAACAACTGTATAAATATATCACAAATTATTCTCGCAAAGCGGACTTATTTCGCACACATAACATTTTATACAAAAAAGCGTGGAACATCAATGCAATAAAAGCATGATGGGCATCCACGCTTTTATTAAAATTTATTAGACATTATGTTACTAATGTGCTAGAATAATATATATAATTCTATTGAAGACAGGTACGAGTAATGTATTATTTTATTGTAAATCCGGGATCGCAGACTGGAAACGCAAAAACACTTTGGAATGAACTGGAACAAAATCTTAAGAAAAAAAAGATTGAATACAAAGTTTATTTTACCGAAGGAAAAAACGACGCTCAGTATTTTGCATCGCATATCTGCAGTGAGCATCCCGAAATGAAAAGGATTATTGTTGCCGGAGGAGACGGAACCGTCAATGAAGCCATAAACGGTTTAACCGACTATAACAGCTTTATCCTCGGAATCATTCCCATGGGTTCAAGCAATGACCTGGCCCGCGGTCTGGGGATTCCGCGCAATCCCGGCGAGGTTATAGAAAGAACACTTCTGCCCAAAAAATTTATACGTGTCGATCACGGACTGGTAATCTCCGAAGACGGAAGCATCGTAAGGAAATTTGCAGTAAGTTCAGGGATGGGATATGACGCCGATATATGTAAAAAGGCACTTCACTCCAGGTTAAAAAAATTTTTAAACAAAATAGGGCTCGGGAAACTGGTTTACTACCTGATAGGTCTGCATCTTGTCTTTTCATGTAAAAGATCTCCTGCCGTTGTGATCATAGACGGAAAACGCAAGATGAAGTTCGACAGTCTGATTTTTGCCGCAAATATGAATACTAGATATGAAGGCGGTGGGATGCCCATGTCACCCTCCGCCGATCCCTGTGACGGTAAAATCACTGTATGTCTTGTCCACGATATATCCAGACTTACCCATTTAAGGCTAATGCCATCTGTTATCAAGGGAAATCATGTCAAACACAAGAATATCGATCAGATTACGGCCAAAACTATTGAGATTAAGACCGATATTCCCATGACCATACATACAGACGGAGAAATTGCCGGGGAAAGTAACCATGTTACTTTCTCATGTTTACCCGAAAAAGTCCGCATGATAATATAAAAAAATAGCCGTTTATCGGCTATTTTTTTACATTCCGGCAATTATCATAGACAGATATCCGCCTATCTCGGTAGCGGTTTTACCCATCGCATCAAGGTAATACCGCCCAAATTCTTTTCTCTCTTCCATGTTGCTTATTCCTCTGCAGCCGGGACAGCACGAACTTTCCTGTTCTCCGGGAACCGGGGTGTATGCAATCAAGAAAAATGTTTTGGCGACATCATATAGTTTATTTCCAATACAATACCCTGAAGCAGACAGCGCAACTACTCCGTCTTCGGTCATCAAAACATTTCCCGGATGAAGATTCCCGTGACACAGGGCATTTCCTTCTTTCATCGTACCAAGGAAACGAATCATTTCCTTCGTAGCATCCGAATCTGCCTTTTTGGTAACAAGCATCTGATTTTTAAGAATCTGATGTGCCGATTCAAGCGCTTCTGTCTTCGAACTGTCAAAACTGAATGCATTTATTTTTTTCTGTAATGATGCAAGTTCTGTGGCAGCCCCTTTTAAATCACCGGTTCGTAATATATAGTCCAGCATATTCTCCCCGGCAATTTTTTTATATATGATTCCAAACCCAAATTCGGTTTTTTTGAGTTCACATACAACAGATTTATTAAATCCAAGATTTTTAACTGCAAGTGCATTATAGTATTCTGCTGTAATTTTTTCAGAAGGATACGTGGATTTAAACAGTTTAATAACCCTGTCATTCCCCCACTCATATACATTTGCGTTTCTTCCTTCCGATAATTTCTTTCCCGGAGTCTGCGGTTCATCCTTGTCCGGGAAATGTATTCCATGAAAATCCATTATATCTACCTCTAGTAACGAACTTTTCCTTCAGCCACCATCATCAGATGCTTTCCGTAAGGACTTTTTCCATATTTTAAGGCAGATTCCTTAAGCTCCTCTGTACTGATCCATCCCCTTATAAAACCGATTTCTTCCGGAGCAGATATTATGATGCTCTGTCTTTCTTCAACCATTTTTATGAAGTTTGCAGCATCAAGAAGCGACTCCATGGTTCCGGTATCAAGCCATGCAAATCCGCGGCCTAAAAGCTGTACGTCAAGTTTTTGTTCCTTAAGATACATTTCATTAAGTGTGGTTATTTCCAGTTCTCCTCTTGCCGAGGGTTTTACCTCATCTGCATTTTTACTTACTCCCGAAGGATAAAAATATAATCCCGTCACAGCGTAATTGCTTTTCGGAGCCTTGGGCTTCTCTTCTATCGATATTGCCTGCCCTTTATCATCAAACTCGACTACGCCAAACCGTTCCGGGTCATTTACATAATATCCAAACACTGTGGCTCTTCCGTTCCCGGCATTTTCCGCTGCAGCCCTCAGAAGTTTTCCAAGCCCGTTTCCGTAGAAAATGTTATCTCCCAAAACCATAGCACAAGGATCTTCACCTATAAAATCTCTTCCCAGGATAAATGCCTGTGCCAGTCCGTCTGGTGACGGCTGAACTTTATAGCTAAGGCTTATACCAAACTGTTTACCGTCTCCCAGCAATTCCTCGAATCTCGGGGTGTCTTCCGGTGTTGAAATGATCAATATATCTTTTATTCCGGCAAGCATCAGAGTAGACAGCGGATAAAAGATCATAGGCTTATCGTAAACCGGAAGCAGCTGCTTCGATGTAACCATAGTAAGCGGATAAAGCCTTGTTCCTGCTCCTCCCGCAAGAATTATTCCTTTCATAACCAGCCTCCTCAAATGCTATAAATAAAACATCATAATTTTTTGGAATTAACAGCTGTCTTTAACAGCTTATCATTAAAACTGCCTGTAGCAAACTTAGGATTTGCGAGCAGTCTTTCTTTCGCTACCGGATCTTCGGCGTAGTTCGAAACCTGTTTTAATGCTTCAAGTTTTCCAATGTCTTCCATACCTTCGCCGTATGTATCCAGAAGACCTTTTGCCATCGAACTCCTTACATTATTGTTTTTGCCTGAAAGCAAGGCTTTATACTGCTTAACAGCCCCCCAAAAACCACCGTAATAGTTATCATAAAACCCATCAGACTTATTCTTTCTTAAATACATGGTCGGAACCCTGTCCCTTATTATATCACCGACTATATAAATAATATTCCTGGCCAGATCGTCATAATTGTTACAAGAAATTCTATTAACATCAAACCTGAGCATAAGTTCACGTGCCGAAGCATTAAAAACATATGTACAGCCGGGCATCGTACTGTAAATAAGGGAATGTTCAAAATCCGAACACTTCATAGTCTTGTTCCGATTAAACCTAACCGGTTTCAGTTTAGCATTGGTAACAGTAAAATCACTCATATAGAGAAGCGGACTAACAGCTACATCAACTTCCTCACCGTCTATAATTGCCTTGGTCTCAAGATATTTAACAGCTCTGGACAGTTTTTCCGGGAACCAGACATCATCCTGTTCACAGAAAGCATAGTAATCTGCTGCCTCAGCCTCTTCAAGGAGCTGCCAAAAGCTTTTAAGTTTTCCGACAGTCTTTCCCTGAATATAATCTATTTTTCCTTCCCTCTTATATCTATCAAGAATATCCTGCGTCTTATCCGTAGAGCCATCGTCCCTGACAAGGATCTTCAGCTCGGCCTTTTCACAGATGTCCTGTTTAATAAGGCTCTGAAGCTGTTCTCCGATATAATCAACACCATTCATAGTGTGCAATAAAACGACGATTTTCATGAGTCCACCCCTACACCATTCTGATAATAACCCTTATCACGACCGTAAGGCCGCAAAAATCCAATCAAATTTTATTATATCATATCCTTTTTGCTGTGTCAAACAGTTTGCAAACAAAAAAATGGAGCTGAAACCAGCTCCAAAAAATTTCATGGCTCAATCTTTGATTTTCCGCCCATATAAGGCCTCAATACTTCAGGAATGTTAACCGAACCGTCAGCATTCAGATTGTTTTCAAGGAATGCAATAAGCATACGGGGAGGTGCTACAACAGTATTGTTAAGTGTATGTGCAAAATACTTTCCGCTCTCGCCTACAATCCTGATTCTTAATCGTCTGGCCTGTGCATCTCCAAGATTTGAACATGAACCAACTTCGAAATATTTCTTCTGTCTGGGTGACCATGCCTCAACGTCACACGACTTAACCTTAAGATCTGCAAGATCTCCCGAGCAGCACTCAAGCTGGCGTACAGGAATATCAAGGCTTCTGAACAGATCAACAGTATTTTTCCAGAGCTTATCGTACCATATCATGCTGTCTTCAGGCTTGCATATTACTATCATTTCCTGTTTTTCGAACTGATGGATACGGTATACACCTCTCTCTTCTATACCATGAGCACCCTTCTCCTTACGGAAACAAGGTGAATAACTGGTAAGAGTATGAGGAAGAGACTCTTCAGGAACAATCTGATCTATATACTTTCCTATCATAGAATGCTCACTTGTACCGATGAGATATAAATCCTCACCCTCAATCTTATACATCATGGCATCCATCTCGGCAAAACTCATAACACCAGTAACTACTTCGCTTCTGATCATAAACGGAGGTACACAGTATGTAAATCCTCTGTTTATCATGAAATCCCTGGCATATGAAATCACAGCGGAATGAAGTCTTGCGATGTCTCCCATAAGATAGTAAAAACCATTTCCGGCTACACGTCTGGCAGCATCCAGATCTATTCCGTGAAGTTTCTCCATAATTTCGGTATGGTAAGGAATCTCAAAATCCGGAACCTTAGGCTCACCAAAACGCTGTACTTCAACATTCTCACTATCATCCTTGCCTATAGGAACAGAAGGATCGATGATATTGGGAATGATCATCATTCTCTTCTTAACTTCCTCTTCAAGCTCAGCCTGCTTCTTCTCAAGAGCCGCAAGCTCGTCTCCAAAAGCTGCCACTTCCTTCTTCGCTTCTTCAGCTTCTTCCTTCTTTCCCTGAGCCATAAGTGTACCAATCTGCTTGGAGATAGTGTTTCTCTTCTGCTTCAGGTCATCTGCCTGCTGCTGGGTAGCACGCCTTTTACCGTCGAGCTCAATAACCTCATCAACTAACGGAAGTTTCTGGTCCTGAAACTTGTTTCTGATATTCTGCTTAACAACTTCAGGGTTTTCACGCAAGAATTTTAAGTCAATCATAAAGTTTCTCCTTAATTTCATATATAAACTAAACGATAGTTTACTACATTTTTCGAAATTTGCAAGTATTTTTTTTGAATCCGACAAAAAAATATTAACCCTGACCCCTTAAAACTATTCTCGGTCCGCCTTTTCCTTCTATGTAATCCTTTGTTATAAACACTCTTCCTATAGAAGGATCCTTGGGGATTTCATACATGATATCAAGCATAAACTCTTCTATTATGGATCTCAGACCTCTGGCTCCGGTCTTCTTCTCTAAAGCTTTTTCCGCAATAGCAAGAAGCGCATCATCATCGAACTGAAGATCAACCTCATCCAGTTCTAATAGCTTCTGATACTGTTTCAAAATCGCATTCTTTGGTTCTTTCATGATTTTGACCAGCATCTTGGAATCAAGTCCTTTAAGTGAATACACCACCGGAAGTCTTCCGATAAACTCCGGAATAAGACCGAATTCCCTTAAATCCTCATTATTAACCTTCTCAAGCAGATCCGGATCGTTATCATACTTATCTTTTAGATCATTATTGAAACCTATGAGTGTATTCTTTGACAATCGCTTCTTTATTATATCCTCAAGATCTGGAAATGCACCGCCACAGATAAACAGTATGTTTTTGGTGTTTATCGTGGTCATGGGAACCATGGCATTTTTACTGGTGGCGCCCACAGGCACTTCAACATCAGCACCTTCAAGGAGTTTGAGCAGTCCCTGTTGAACCGACTCACCGCTGACATCCCTGTTGGTCACGTTTTTCTTCTTGGCGATTTTGTCAATCTCATCAATAAATACTATACCGGTTTCGGCCCTGTCAACATCATTGTCAGACGCCTTTAAAAGCTTTGACAACACACTTTCCACATCATCGCCTATATAGCCGGCCTCTGTAAGTGAAGTTGCGTCCGTTATGGCAAGAGGGACGTTTAAAAGCCTGGCCAGCGTCTGGACCAGATAAGTTTTACCACAGCCCGTAGGTCCGATCATCAGCATGTTAGACTTGCCTATCTCAATACTTCCGTCAAGATCCTTAGTCACACGCTTATAATGATTATAAACCGCCACGGAAATGATTTTTTTTGCCCGTTCCTGTCCGATCACATATTCATCGAGCTGTTCTTTTATCTTATGCGGAGGAGGAAGCTTCTTGAAATCAAGCACAGCTGCCTGCTCACTTTCTCCATCCTTTTTCTTGGGAGCCGCCTTCTTCACCCTCTGGCTCTTAGGTATTCCTCCCATATCACTGTTAAAAAACCCGGGCAATATCAAGTTATCAAAATTCAGGAAACCTTTACCAAAATCAAACACCGGAGTACCTGCAGCCTTACCGGCGTGATTTCCGTCTGTTTTGCTGTTTTCCCCGTTTTGGGCCGCATCAGTCTCAGACGGCCCGCCTTCGCTTTTCTTGTCAGGCTTTGCCGCATGCGAGCTTCCGGTAAACGCTGCCGAGCTGTTCATCAGATCAAATGTTCTTTGCATACAATCAGGGCAAATATACATATTGTCAAGCATTTTTAGCATCTTGCCTACCTGAGATTCGGACCTGTGACAGATATAGCATACATTTTCATATTCATTATTAGTATCATCTTTGATGATTGAATCATTTTTATCGTCCATACTACTCCTTTTGGGTTACGTGTACGTCAATACGCGTTTTTGTTTATAAATCCCTTAAATATCGTAAGGAAAAGAATCTTAAAGTCCAGTCCAACAGACCAGTTCTCTATATAATAAAGATCGTACTCTATTCTTTTCTTTATGGAAGTATCCCCTCTTAATCCATTTATCTGAGCCCAGCCGGTCATCCCCGGACGAACCTGATGCTTGATCATATAGCGCGGAACCTCTTCTTTGAACTTTTCGACAAACTGCGGTCTTTCAGGTCTGGGACCCACAAGACTCATACTGCCTCCAAGTACATTAAACAGCTGTGGCAGCTCATCCAGGCTCGTTTTCCTGATAAATCTGCCCACAGGAGTGACTCGCTTATCTCCTCTCGTAGTCCATTCACCCTTTTCTTTTTCCGGGTCTTCAAGGTACATGGACCTGAATTTATACATTTTAAACTCTCTTCCGTGTTTTCCAACGCGGATCTGTGAAAAAAGGGCAGGTCCCTTAGAAGTACATTTAATGACTATCCCTATTATAAACATGGGAATAAGAGCAATAATAAGCGCTATACCACCTATGACTATATCCATGCTTCTCTTTATAAAGAGATTTATCGTATTGGTCAAAGGAACATTTCTAATGTTTATAACAGGAAGTCCGTACAGATCCTCAATATACGGAACCGTAGACACCATATTGTTATAATCCGGAACAAATTTTGTATGGACACCTGACTTTTCACAGATATTCACTATGCCTTCCAGTTTTTCGTACTCATCCAGTCCCAGTGTAATAACGATTTCGTCAAAATCGTTGTCCATAATAATATTTTCCAGATCAAGAATCGCTCCCGATACTTTTACGCCCCTGTACTCTGTATCAAGGACCATATTATCATCCAGGATACCATGGATCCAGTATCCCCATTCGGGATTCTGCTTTATTCTGTCGATAAATGCTTCTGCCGCACGGCTGTATCCTATAAGAAGTACATGCTTCAGGTTTTTTCCTTTTTTTCTGAAACCCCTGGCCACCTTGGTCACAGTAAGCCTGAAACCTGTCGCCAAAAACAGATTCAATGCTCCGAAAGACAGATAAAACCAACGAGAAACATTTTCAATATTCAAAATATAGATCAGGAATGCAAAATAAAAAATTCCCAGTAAATTTGCCTCTATCAGAGATCCGATCAGACGTATGCGGCTGTGTCCGCGATTCGGTTTAAACAAACCGCACATATTATATATGATCAGATAGCCCGGAAGAAGATATAATATATTCTGTGCATATTCGGAAAATTTCAGGAAACCTTCACCTTTTTGTATAGCAAAAGGGCCGAACGATGAAAGAACCCGGAATCTTATCGGATATGCCAGAAAATAAGCACCTACTATCAGAATGGCATCCATAATGATAAACAGGTGGTTTATAGTTTTCTGATTATCCCTTATCATATTACTCCATCTGCCTATAAAAACATGCATATTCCGTTACATTGATATAGACTACCATATTTGAACTTTTTTTACAAGTTAAAAAATTGTGTTTTAATTGTGTCCTGTTTTAACACTTTTTTCTTCCTTTTTTCACAATATCATCACAATTCGATTTTATAATAGACGCAGAAAAAGGGATAAGGCCAATCCCCGATGCAGAAACATCATTTGAACAAGGAGGTAACACCATGAACGATGAATATACCGATAATGAAACACAAAATATAGTAAACGACACAGAAAACACTGTCAGTGACACTACAACTCCGGTAGAGGAAACTATTGAAACAGTAACTTCAGAAACACCGGCTTCCGAAACAGGCGCTGTAAACACCAATGAGCAGAAAACTGAAGCTTTTGAGTCGAAAGCATCTGAAGAAACCACCGATAACACAACATCAGATAATCCTGCAGGCATAAATGACCAAAACCAGGCAGGCGCCGACCCTTACAGTAAATACAACTACTATACACCGAATCAGTATCCTCAGGGAGGATATCAGGGCTATCAGGCGCAAGGTTATCAAAACCAGCCTTATCAGGCTCAGTATCAGGGACAGCAAGCGTATACCCAGGGACAGAATTATAACGGGACGTATCAACAGCCTGCAGGCTACCCTAACGCACCTTACCAGGGGTACACCCAGGCTTATGCCGGTAACGGATATGGTCAAACCCCCTATTCTACGGGACAGCCCGGATACGAACAGAACGTAAACAGCATCTATCCCGGTAACGCTTCTCACAGAAGAAACACCAAAAAAGCTCCCGGTAAAGCAGGAAAGTTTTTTGCAGGCCTTGCTATGTCAGTGGCTTTCGGCCTGGTAGCAGCCGGCGTATTCGTACTTATAACATATATTTACAAACAGCAAAACCCCGAACTGTTCAACAATACCAACCCGACTGTTCAGGTAACAACTTCAGATAACAAGAACAGTGCCCGTCTCAATCTTGACCCTGCTGTAGGAACCAATATTCCTTCAACAAATGTCATCGACGGAGCTACATTTACAGGAACCGATGTATCCAAGGTAGTTGAAGAAAACATGTCAGCTATAGTTGCCATCGACTGCATCACCGAAACATATAACTACTGGTACGGAACTTACGAAAGTCCTTCAGCAGGCTCTGGTATCATAATCAAGAGAACAGATACACAGTTGATGATAGCTACGAATAACCATGTAGTTTCCGGAACAAAGGACATAAAAGTCAAGTTCATAGACGGTACCTCTGCTCCCGCCACTGTAAAAGGACAGGATAAAGTGGCCGATCTTGCCGTACTTGAGATAAACCTTTCAGATCTGTCCGAATCCACATTAAATGCAATCACTGTTGCAAAAACCGGTAATTCCGACAGCATCAAAGTCGGAGAAATGGCCATTGCAATCGGAAACGCTTTAGGATACGGTCAATCCGTAACCGTAGGTTACATCAGCGGTAAAGACAGAGAACTTACAATAGACGGCCAGACATTCACCGGACTTCTTCAGACTGATGCTGCCATTAACCCCGGCAACAGCGGTGGAGCTCTTCTTAACATCAACGGTGAAGTCATTGGTATAAACAATGCCAAGATAAGCGGCAGTTACGTAGAAGGCATGGGATACGCCATTCCCATCACCCGCGCCGAAGCCATTCTCAACGAATTCGCATCCAGAGAAACACTGGCCGTTGAAGAACAGGGCTTCCTTGGGATCAATTATGAACCTATAACAGAATCCATGTCCAAAAGATACAATTGGCCTGTTGGAATATATGTATCAAATGTTTTAGAAGACAGTGCAGCTGAGAAGGCCGGAATCATTTTCGGAGATATCATCACCGAAATAGACGGATATCCTACCACTGAAGCAAGCGCACTTCTGGAGAAACTCAGAAGTACAAGAGCAGGTACAACCGTAACCCTGACAATACAAAGACAGGTAGCAGGGGTATTTGAAGAGATGAAAATACCTGTAACTCTCGGAAATCGTCCTGCAGAAGACTCTTCTTCCGAGAAAAAAAGCACTGAATCCGAAACCTCTGCAGAAACCATCAAATAAAACAAGTAAATCCATTACATTAAGTAGGGGGTGTACCATCACCTCCTACTTGTTGCTATATATGCGGCAAAATACCCTTTGGGGTCACTAAAGAACAACTGATAGACAGAAGGTAAAGAAATGACGCATACAACAATAAAATCATACGCCAAAATAAATCTGGGACTTGATGTACTCGACACTCTTCCAGACGGGTATCATTCACTCAAAATGATCATGCAGACTATTTCCCTGCATGACACACTTTATTTTGAGAAGAGAAAAAAGCCCTCCATAATTTTAAAAGCAAACCTGCCCTATCTCCCTACTAATGAAAAAAACATAGTCTATCAGGCTATCCGCCTGTTTAAGGAGACCATGAAAATCTACGACGGTATATTCTGCACCATCACAAAACACATACCTGTCGCAGCCGGGATGGCAGGCGGGAGCGGGAATGCTGCCGCTGCATTAAAAGCTATGGACTTACTGTACGGTACACATCTTACAACCGAACAGCTTTGTGAAATGGGGGTAAAGCTCGGTGCCGACGTACCGTATTGCATAACCGGAGGTACAGCACTTGCCGAGGGCATCGGAGATATACTCACCCCGCTCCCCTCTCCTCCCAGAGCCAAAGTACTGATAGTAAAGCCCTCCGTCAGCGTATCCACCGGAGAAGTATATAAAAACCTCCGGCTTGATGAATCAACCGTTCATCCCGATATAGACAGCTGCATCTCAGCCATAAAAGAAGGATCTTTAAAAAAGCTGTGTGATAATCTGGGCAATGTCTTAGAGGACGTAACTGTCAGCCTCCACCCCGTCATTTCCGAAATAAAGACAAAAATGAAGGAATTGGGTGCTAACGGAACACTGATGAGCGGAAGCGGGCCGACCGTTTTCGGATTATTTGAAGACGATACCGCTGCACAGACCGCGTTCGAATATTATTCAGGATCAGATTTCGGAAAATCCACGTTTTTATGTGATTTTACTTGAAATTCATTCCATAATCGTTTATAATGGGGAATCGTGCAAGTCAATTGTTCTCAAAAAGTATTGAAAGGACAAACGAAACAATGGATAAAACCACTGAAAAAGAAGAAAAGAAGCCGATAGACTGGAAAAAGGAAATAATCAGTTGGGGTATAATAATAGTTATAGCCTTTGCTTTGGCCCTTTTTATCACAGAATTTGTCATTATGAAAGCTGAAATTATATCAGGTTCCATGATGCCCGGATTAAAAAAGGACGATCATGTGATCGGCAACAGACTCGCGTATCTGTTTTCCGACCCTGAGCGGGGAGATGTCATCTTTTTTGAATATCCCCTAAGTTACAAGTCAAAATACGAAATTGACCCCGAACTTACCTACTGTAAAGATGAATCTTTGGGAGACACAGAGAAAAAATATCACAAAGACAGTGAAGTTTATGTAAAAAGAGTCATCGGATTGCCCGGCGAAAAGGTAGTCATAAAAGACGGATTGGTATATATAAACGATTCCACAGTACCATTGGACGAACCCTATCTCAAAAACAAGCCCCGTGGAGATTACGGACCATACTACGTACCCGAAGACTGTTACTTCTGTCTGGGTGATAACAGGAATTCTTCAGCAGATTCCCGTGAATGGAACAATCCTATAGATCCCGAGACCAATCCTGACAGATTTCGTTTTGTCCACAAAGATAACATATATGCAAAAGCGGCGTTAAAAACGCCGCCCGATATGCATTGGGTAGAACATTACCGATACGAAAACGAACCGAACAAATAATCCATTTGTCTCAGCCCACAATGGAAGCTGTTTTCCATTGTGGGCATTTGTTTATCAGATCAGATGATCACGAAATCTCAGACTTCTTTATCTTTAACGATTTCAGATATGCCTTCTGTTCCGGCATGATCCGGTAGCTTTCTATCGATTTCTGGATTGCTTTGTTATGAGTCCAGCTATCCAGTCTGCAATCCTCAATAAACGGAAGCACATTATCATACTGTTTTGCCAGAGCTGTAGCAAAATACCATGCAATCATCATATTGATGTAGTACTCATCCGACTTTACGCCGGCAACAAGTTCGGCATAATCTATATCAAATTCCGCATCCAGATAATACTGCATCAGCATTCCTATAGCAAATCTTACCGTATATGTAGACGAGGATGCTATCCATCTCTTGATATGCTCCAAAAGCTCCGTAAGATGTTTTTTGAAAATCTTTGGTGACATCTGGTCACATGTAGCCCAGTTGTCAACAAAAGGAAGAAACCTGCACACTTCTTCTATGCAAACATCGTAGTCCTTCATTTCCGAAAGAATAAACGCATGCAGCTGATTCTCGTCAAAATAATCATGAGGCAGCCTATGGAGGAATTCAAACACATCCTCTTCTTTCACAAGCTGTTTGGCATATTTCCTAAGTTCCGGTGTCCTGACACCTATAATACTTTCGGGCGCTACCGTAGGGATGAGATTCTTCTGAAAATCCCTATATTTTACATCCTGCAATTCCTTTAATTTGTTTCTTATATCACTGTTCAAAATATGTATGCTCTCCTTATTTAAACTCTGAAAATCGATGCTCCGCATCTTTTAGGCACGTCACCTCAAAAACGCCTTCAGCGTTTCCTCGGTAATAAAAGATGCTCCGCATCTTTAGGGGACGTCACCTCGAAAACGCCTTCAGCGTTTCCTCGGTAATAAAAGATGCTTCGCATCTTTTATTATATCAAATATCATCTTCTAAGTCAAACGGGATATCACTATTCAGCATTTCTGTAATTTTAGCATTGGCCTCTTCGCTCATTTTCTTGTCTCTCCATGAACTTATCTCGCTGCAGATTGCCAGCATTTCGTCTACAACCAGTTCTTCCGTACGTGGTTTTACATAACAAAGATAGGCTGTCATCCGTTTTATGGCTTTGGGACTACCCAGGTTCGCGGCCACCTGTACGCCAAGTTCCCGGCTAAAGCCCAAAAACTCCATCTCATGTATCAGTTCTTCCTTTGCGGTGGCCCATTCTCTTTTAAAATCGTCGGACATACCGTCGTCTATCTCCTTTCAGAAAGTCTATATGTACATTATACATAAAATTTAATAAATATCAAACAGATATTAATCTTGAAAAATATAGACATATATGGTATTATTCTTCTAAAAAAGACATTACACCTTATTTTTCGAGGTTTTATATATGTTGCATTATTTTATTTTAAATTTTATGCCGCTTATGATCCTGCTCACTCTTTTGGCAATGATGTTCGTGAACAGGGATGTAAAGATACCTGTGGCAAACCTGTTTGCAGTAGATATTGTCATAATGATAGTAATAACAATCATTTCAACAATAAACCAAAACACAGATATCACCTGTCTCAGTCCCGAAGAAGTCAAAAATACAATAAAACTGCATACGTTTTTAACTACTGCAGGCTATATTCTCCGTCCGTGTCTTATTCTGATAGAAATACTGATAATACTAAACGCAAACAAGCATAAACTGCTTTGCATAATTCCCGCTATCATCAACGCTGTCATTTTTTCGACAGCCCTGTTCGGAAGCAACATAGCTTTTTTTATCGGCGATGACAATCGCTGGTATTCGGGACCCCTGCACCCGGTTATATACTTATCTCAGTTATTATATCTCATCATACTTTTTTGTATCTCCGTTAATTCTTTCCGCAAAAACAATAAAAGGAAAAGTGTGGTGCTTATTATTATATTTGTTCAGGCAGTAATTGTGGCTGTTTTCGAATATAAAGCTGTCGACCCCAGCTATACCGATGCAATAACCGCTCTGTGCCTGCTTGAATATTACATATATCTGTCCATAGTCTACCGTCAGGAACTGAACAACAAACTGGACAACTATGTTCACGAAGTAGAAACAGCCGGTACCAAGCTAAAAACACTAACCAAAGAAGTTATTACAGCATTCGCAAATTCTATAGATGCAAAAGACAAATATACACACGGTCATTCATCAAGAGTAGCCGAATACTCCAGAAGGCTTGCCTCGATGAACGGTAAAAGTGAAATTGAATGTGACGAAATCTACTATGCCGGTCTTCTTCATGATATAGGAAAAATAGGCATTCCTGAAAGTATAATCACAAAAGAAGGACGTCTGACCCCTGAAGAATACGAAAAAATCAAACAACACCCCACCCTCGGAGCACAGATACTCGGAAGCATAAACGAATTCCCTTACTTAAGTGTCGGTGCACTCGGTCATCATGAGCGTTACGATGGGAAAGGATATCCGAACGGGCTTAAAGGTACAGAGATACCTGAAATGGCTCGTATAATCTCCGTGGCAGACGCTTACGATGCAATGTCTTCAAAAAGAAGTTACCGTGATCCCATACCGCAACAGAAAGTGCGTGAAGAAATAGTAAAAGGCACCGGGACACAGTTTGACCCCGAATATGCCCGTCTTATGCTCCATCTTATAGATGAAGACCTGGAATATGCCATGAGCGAACGCGAAGAGATCAACAGTAGCCAGGGCGAAAACGAGTTCGCCATCGACGGATACAGAAGCACAGTATCAGACGGAATTCTTATTACTTCATGCATGACTACCATATCCCTTTCTCTAATATCTAACGAAGAAGCTACAGGTATACGTCCTCTTCTCTCTTTAGTTTTGTTCGATTCACTTGACGGCAAAGTCCACACTGATGCCAAAGAAATAACAGATCTGAATTATTTCGAGTACGGAGAGATAATGAACATTACCGAGTCTGTTACAAGAGGTGCCAGAAAAATTCAAACCACCATATCGGATAAAGATACCGGAAAAGTACAGCAAAACGGCGATTATCTTATAGAAGCCGTCAGGATAAAAGATCACGCACTAATTCGTATATACGGTAAAACAAAGTCGGCAGAAATTATCATAGCCCTTCCTGATTGCACCAGATTTATGTTTATAGGTCTTACAGGGGAGCACTGCATATACAAAGATATCAATACAATAAAATCAGAAAACGAAACCCCTGCCGATTACATTCCTAGAATTGCTGAAGAAATCAGCTACATAAACGATACTGCCGGCGATATTCCCAACGTGCAGGTAGACGGCTACCGCTCAGATCATTCCGAAGGTATCCTGCTAAAAGACGGTCTCCGTATATCATTCCACGCCAAATGCCTCCCCACTGCCAGACTTGTATGGCATTGCCCTTTTATAGACATATTCTGCTCAGATGATGGCATTGTGAACAGCAAATCATATCGTGATCTGGCATTTATGCGCTTTGACGGCGAATTTTGGGAATGTGACCCCGACGCATCTGCCAAATTGAATGTCACAAAGACAGAGGCTTTCAAAGACTGGGATACATGGAGAAAGTACAACTGTGACGGATTTGATGCTGAAGTCAGCTTCAGGTATGAAGACAATAGGATAACTATAATCACCGAGAATGCAGGCATAGCGATCCGTAATATGGTTATTTTGACCAATATTAACAAACCGTTATACGCTGCCATCACCGGTGACCAGGTTGCCATAACAAATATAAAAATTACCTGACAAAATGTCAGGTAATTTTTTACTTTTTTATTTATCCTGCAAAATACGTTCTTGTTACAAGCATATCCTCATATGACTGCTGAGACAGATCCAGCCATCCTATTTCGCTCTCACCGTCTACCAAACTGATAAGAGCATACTCACCTTTAATCAGTTTAAGTTTTGTCACATAGAACTCGGTACCCTCTTTTAATGTCTTCTTTACTTTTTTTCCATCAGGCTTGCTATATATCTCTGCGTCTTTTGCAAGAGTAAAGGTATAGTCCCTGCCGCCCCATGATTCGTCAACCACAGTATAAATGCCATCCTTGGGCTTTATCTCCTTAAGCTTCTGCTTTTTTATCTTGTTGTTGGTTACTACATAGAAGCAGTTGCCTATTGAAGTTGTAATCTGTTCATACATCAGTACATTTTTATCATTTTTCTGTTCGGGTACTAACCCCTCCATGAATCCAACCCAATCTGTATCAAACAGAAGCTTCAGTTTTTTCTTCTTATATCTATAAACTTTTTCCCGGCACGAAAACTCATCCTCGACTGTAATGATCACATCTTTATATTTATCTTTAGGATTGATATCAATATAACTTACGTCTCCCCTGAAAATACATTGATTATCTTCAAAAATTTGTGAATATACCTTCTTGCCGTTTATAGAGCCGTCGATACTATATAACCAGTCATCCGTGGTATATTCTATTCTCGTGTAAATCTCTTCATCTTTTCCGTTTCCGTCCAGATCTACCTTAAAGGTATCTTCATGGATATCGATAGCTTTTGCCTCGGCAGCTGCCGGTTTGTAAGACGAAAGTGCCATCAATACTACTAATATGGCACAGCCTAGAGTGATTTTTAGAAATTTCTTCATATTGTCCTCCCGAAAAAAAATTTGGGTGTTTATAAACTCGGATTCTATTTTACTACACTATTATTTATTTCGCAACACTAAAATAAACCGAACCAAACATCTCATTTATGGTCAAAGTCACCTCGAAAACGCCTTCAGCGTTTCCTCGGTAACAAAACGATGCTTCGCATCTCATTTCAGTCGGGGCTTGAACCCCGCCTGAAACGAAGATCTCCCCCCACCTTCGCTACGCTAAGAGGTGGGGGATATC
>JAEEGL010957304.1_pt1 | contig 22859 bp, 14 predicted proteins | sample 9134231 | NCBI WGS metagenome assembly JAEEGL01 (sample SAMN16246548, study PRJNA631951) | gut metagenome | biome: gut microbiome; feature: rumen; material: fiber-attached | host: Bos | place: Iran: Karaj | collected 2018-10 | reverse complement strand
TCAAATGGCACCACAAATTAGATTACTTCAAAATAATGAAGCAGAACTTGTTGAAAAGATTCAAAGTTCTATTACCAATACGATTCCATTATGGAAGAATCAAATGGTTCTTGCTCTTGGTATAAGTAACGCCAAAAAGGCTTTACAATCTCAACAAGAAGTATCTAAACTTACTAATGAAATGTTAATTAAGAATAGTGAAACTTTAAAACAAGGTTCAATTGAAATCGCTAAAGAAAGTGAAAAAGCAATTGTTGATATTGAAACAGTTAAGAAAACTAATCAAAATCTTATTGAAACAATTGATACTGTTATTAAAGTTCATGAAGATGGTAGAGTAAAACGTCAAGCTGCTGAAAAAGAACTTGAAAATATTGAAAGAGAGTTAAAAGCAAAACTTCTTGAAATTAACATTAAGAAACCAGAAACACAAAATCTTGCATAAAAGCAAGATTTTTTCTTTAAAATATGGTATTATAAATATATAAGGTTGTGAAGAAAATGAATGAAAATAATAATTATTTTATTACTTGTCCTCATTGTGGAGCTAAGTTAAAAAGTAATGCTATCTTATGTATGCGTTGTGGTTATAATCTTAATACCAATACGGATATAAGAACAAGTAAACAAATATATAAAGCGACAGAAGATAAAAAAAGAGATAAGACAAGTTTATTATGTCTTATAGTATCTTTAATTAATTTAATAGGTGGACTTCCATTTTTAATTAAATATTCTGCTATTTGGATTTTATTAGGTAGAACTACTGCAAAAAGTATAGGGTCACGATTCATAATATATTTAGCAACAGGTTATACTGTAGCATCAGTTGTTGCTGTTTTAGCCTTTATTTTTAGTTTTATTACGAAAGGAAAAACTCATCGAAGTGCCGTTGTAGCAATCATATCTAGTTTTATTATTGGATTGGTGGCTGCTATCGCTCTTGTAAAATTGTATATTTAAAAAAAAGACACATAAATGTCTTTTTTTTGTTATATATTATTGATATACTATATATAGTAGGTGATAGTAATGAAAAATCGTAAATATTTATTATTTGTATTACTTTTAATTCCAATCATTATTTTAATTGGTAGTAGTCTTGCTGCTAATTTTGATCGTGAAATAAAAAATATTGAAATTACTAGTCAAAATTATCCAGAACCAGGAAGTTATCACATTGATAAAAGTGCTAAATGGATTGAAAATGGAAAAGCTCAAGTAACTTTTAATATTAAGCCCGTACTTAATCTTGAAGATAATTACAAAGATGTTATTTTAGTTATCGATGTATCAGGTTCAATGTCTGGAGATAAAATATACAAAGTTAAACAAGATGCCACAGAATTAGTTGATGTTTTATTAGATGATTCTCATAATAGAGTGGCTTTAATAGAGTTTGAATCATTATCAAAAATTGATCTAGATTTTACTAATGATAAAAATAAAGTTATTGATAAAATAAATAATATGTATGTATATGATTGTACTAATTATAATGCAGCTTTAAATGATGTTGATACGATTTTGAAGAATTATCGAAAAGAAGAAAATCGTTCTTTAACATTGATGTTTTTAACAGATGGTTATCCTAATGAAGATACTGATAATCAAATTGCAACATATCATTTATTAAAAGAAAAATACCCATATATGGCAATAAACGGTATTCAATATGAAATGGGAACAGGTATTATCCAAGCTATTAAAGATATATCAGATAATCAATGGTCAGCTTTTATTAGTACCTTACATAATGTTTTATTTGAAGCAGCCTTATCACCAAAAATATATAATGAATATATTTTAACTGATTATATAAATGATGAATATTTTTACTTGAAATCAATAGATGATGTTGAAGTAAATATGGGAAAAGTTAATCTAGAAGTCGAAAATGGAGTTCAAAAGATAACATGGGATTTAAGTGAAGTATTAACAACGGCATCTAGAGCGCAAATGAATATTAAATTATCGCTTAAAGATAATTTTATGAATAAAGAAGGTTTCTTTCCAACTAATAAGAGAGAAACAATTGTTTCTAAATTAGAAGAAGAGAATGAAGAAAATATAAATAGTGAAAAGACACCAGTATTAAAAGGAAAGTATAATGTTATTTATAATACTAATACTCCTTCGGGTTGTACTGTAAGTAGTATTGAAACAAAACAATATTTTCCATTTACCAATGTTACGATGAATAATACTGAATTGAAATGCGAAGGTTTTAATTTCCGTGGTTGGAGCCTTAAAGAAGTTGATAAAGAAGGTCTTGTTCAAATAAATGATGAGGTATTTATAATGCCACCTCATGATGTTACTTTTGTAGCGATATGGGAAAAAATAGAACCATATAAAACAATGAATGGTGAAGTTAAACAAAACGCTAATACATTATTTGATGTTATGAGATTATCAGCAGTTCCTGATGATCGACCAAGTCAATATGTAACCGGTGAAAATGGTATTGATTTTACGCAACAAGCTTCTGACACCAATGGAAAAGGTGTTTATGAACTTCGTAATAAAATGGTTGTTAGTGATGCTGAAAATGTACCAATATATTATTTTAGAGGTCAAGTAAATAATGACTTTGTATTATTTGGTGGTTATTGCTGGCAAATAGTTAGAACTACACCTAATAAAGGTGTTAAGTTGATATTCTTTGGTGAACCAACAGGTGAAAATAAAAATCAATGTAACTCTTCTAGAAAATATTTATATGTTGAAGAGAATTGGTTGCCAGATCCAAAATATTTTAATTCTTCATATGATAATTATGTTCTTGGAATTCGTGGTGGATTTGTAGAAGATGGTGGAACTAAAACCTATGGTGGTTGGATGATTAATCAAAGTATTTATGATAGAGTAGAGTTTCAAAAAACAGTAGAATATCAAAAGAGATTTTATATATTTGAAGATGACTATGCGAGTTCTTATTCACATTATTTTGCTAATTCTTATACATATGATGAAGAAACAGGTAAATATCAATTAGTAAATCCAATATTAATATCTGGAAATAGCTCGTCAACAGTTGGTAAATATACTTTAGATTCAACGACTTCTTCTTATCAATCAACTGAATTAAAATATGTTGTGGGATTACATAATAATTCAAATTATACATATGCTTATAATTTAATTTTACAAAATAATGTGCCATTAGAGACATATAAACATGCATACGTTGGAACTGGTTTAATTGAGAATAGTGATGGAACATATCGATTAACTAATACGGAAGTTGTTGATGTCACTAGATGGAATGAAGTCGCTAGTAACCACATGAATAAATATATTTGTGATACTATGACTGATACCTGTAAAAACCCAATGTATATTACAAGATACACCGATTGGCGTGGGGATATATCATATGTAGATGCCAAAGAAAAAATATACGTTTCTAAAACTTATGACGGTACAAATATGATTAATCCTATATCAATAAGAGTGCCTGATTTCTTATATAATAGTGCTTATAGTACATACAATTATATGTGTGAAGAAAATAGACGAGATTGTCCTAAAGATAAACTTTTCTATATAAGTAGAAGTTCTGAAACTACATATGGTTATCTTCATAGATATTATGGTAAAAGTATAACTTATGATGGAGAATATTATCATTTGGTAGATTATATTGGGGAAAATGAATTTGCTACTAGTGATAATAACATATCAAATAAATTAGCTCAATATCATTATTTCTGTCCAGGCTATGGTGAAACAAAATGTAAGAATGCTCGATATGCAGTAAGTCCAGGAGGTTATTTCTCTTTAAAATTAGAAAATGGTATTGTTAATCCAGTAGAAGTATTTAATAAACGAAAAGAAGTTAAAGTTGATGCTAATAAAAATCCAATAAATGGATCATATGATTCCAATTATAAAGTTATTATTGATAGCTTCTATGAAGCTAAATTAATGGATTATGATAAATATATTGATGATGCTGTATGGTGTAATAGTAGAGTAGCAACAAATGATGCTTATCAAAATAGCTATTTGGGTGGAAATAGTTATTCATATTTGTACTATGATACTGCTTATAGATTATTCTATTCTGTTGGAGTTAATCATCCAAATTATCGCCATCCAGTTATAAAGTGTGAAGATAAATTAGATGCATATACCGTTAATGATAAAGTACATGGTAATGGATTTTTAAAACATCCTATTGCATTAATTACAGGTGATGAATTTATTTTATCAGGTTTATCTAATAGTGATAGTTATATTGGTGAAGGAGATTCTTATTGGTATACAATGACACCTGTTTATACTTATGCTTATAATTACGATTCGCATACTGAGGGATATCTTTTCCAAGAGGGATGGAATTTACAATCTTATGGAACGGTTTCTCGTTATGTCAAACCATCAATTGTTTTAAAACCTTCAATTCCTATTTTAAGTGGTGATGGAACAAAAGATAATCCATACCAATTGGAATTAGATTAGATGGTGAAATATGAAAAGCAAAATTATAATTGGTTCGATAGTTTTATTGTTATTAATTGGTATTGTATTCATAGGAAGATCATATTCCTTAGAATATAATAAAGAAATTAAAAGTATCGAAATAGAAAGTAAAAATTATCCAGAACCAGGAAGTTATCATATTGATAAAAGTGCTAAATGGATTAGTAATGGTAAAGCTCAAGTAACTTTTGAAGTTAATCCCGTAATGCAATTATCTAATGGCTATAAAGATGTTATTTTAGTTCTTGATGTATCAGGTTCAATGGGTGGTGAAAAGATTGCCAAGGTTAAACAAGATGCAACAGAATTGGTTGAATTATTGTTGTCGGATACTCATAATCGTGTTGCTTTAATTGATTTTGAATCAAGTTCGTATTTAGAATTCGGATTTTCTAATGATAAAGATATGGTTATTGATAAAATACAACATCTTTATATATATGATAGTACTAACTACAATGCAGCTTTAAAAGATGTTGATACAATTATGAAAGACTATGTTAAAGAAGATAATCGAACTATTACCGTAATGTTTTTAACAGACGGATTCCCTAATATTGATATTAATAATCAAATTTCGACTTATCATTTATTAAAAGAAAAGTATCCTTATTTAGAAATAAATGGTGTTCAATATGAAATGGGATCAAGAATAATTAAAGAGATAAAAGATATATCGGATAATCAATGGTCAGCTTTTGTTCAAACGTTGCATAATGTATTATTTGAAGCTTCATTATCCCCTAAAAAATATACTAATTTTGTTATAACAGATTATATTGATGATGAATATTTCTATCTAGAATCTGTTGATGATATAGAAGTTGATATGGGATCAGTTAGATTAGATCTAGAAAATGGAATACAGAAAATAACTTGGAATTTAAGTGGAGAGTTAACAACTCTTTCAAAGCCCAAAATGAATATTAGATTATCTTTAAAAGATAAATATAAAGGTCAAGGAGGATTCTTTCCAACTAATAAAAAAGAAACAGTTGTATCAAAATTAGATGATAATGAAGAAAATATTAATAGTAATGATACACCGGTTTTAAAAGGTCAATATAATGTTATATATGATGTTAATATACCAAATGGGTGTACAGTTAATAATATTGATTCTGAAAAGTATTTTCCTTTTGAAAATGTTACAAAGAAAAATTATAGTATTAAATGTGAAGGATACAATCTCATTGGTTGGTCAGTTCATGATGATGATAATAAAGATATAACATATTTAAATGAAGATACCTTTGTAATGCCAAGTCATGATGTTAAAATTGTGGCAACATGGAATAAAATAACGCCATTTAAATCAATGAGTGGTGAAGTAAAACAAAGTGCCAATACTTTATTTGATGTTATGAGATTATCAGCAGTTCCTGATGATCGTCCAAGTCAATATGTAACTGGTGAAAATGGTATTGATTTTACACAAGAAGCTTCTAATACAAATGGTAGAGGTGCATATGAACTTCGTAACAGTATGGTTGTTAGTGATGCTGAAAATGTACCAATATATTATTTTAGAGGCCAAGTAGATAATGATTTTGTATTATTTGCTGGTTATTGTTGGCAAATCGTTAGAACTACTCCAAATAAAGGTGTTAAGTTATTATATTTTGGTGAACCAACAGGTGAAAATAAAGATCAATGTAATTCTTCACCAAGATATTTGAGAGTAGAAGAAGATTGGTTGCCAGGTCCTCAATACTTTTATTCATCTTCAAATAATTATGTTAATGGTTTTCGTAATGGATATGTAGAAGAAGGCGGTACTAGAACTTATGGTGGTTGGATGATTAATAATAACGTATATGAGATAGCACCTTATTCTATGTATGTTAAATTAAATAGTGATTATTATTTTGGTAGTGATGTTTTTACCAATGCTTCAAACGGCAATTATTACTTTTCGTCAGAATATAATTATGATGAATCAACCGGAAAATATAGTTTAGTAAATCCAATAATGATGTATTCCTCAAGTTCAGAAGTTATTGGAAAATACACATTAATTTCAAGGGATAGTGATGCAACTAGTGATCAAATATATTATGTTTCAATGAGATATACACGTAATAGTAGTCAATACAATTATTTAGTTAGATTGAGAAATAATACTCCATTAAGTAATTATAGAGATGCTCAATTTGGAAGTGGTATAACTGAAAATAATGATGGTACATATACACTTTCCGATATAACATCAGTTGATTTAACACGCTATTTAAGTAACATGAGTATTACGAATAACAAATATATGTGCCCAGATTTAACATCAACTTGTAAAGATCCAATTTATATTCTAAATACTTCAGGAAGTTCTCATTATTTCAATTCGATGGATGCTTCCAAAAAGATTCGCGTTTCAACGTCAATAAATACTAATCCGATTAGTGTTAATGTAGTTGAATGGATTAATAATAGTACATACGATAATTATAAATATATATGTACGGGAGATAGTGTTCCGTGTAATGATAAAGATTGGCTTTACGTTACTAATAAATATGTTGGTACATCATCAGACACAGCGTATAGTGCAAATTATCGAAGATATTATGCTAGAAGTGTTACGTGGGATGGATCTAAATATCATTTAGTTACAACCGCTCCTTTTGAAGCAAATGTTAATTCTGTAATTGGACAATTACATTATGTATGTCCAGAACTTAATCAAACAGAATGTGAAAATGTTTTATATGTTGTAAATAACCGTAGTTCTAATATGATAAATTATTTAGTAGGCTTAAAACTTGAAAATGGTGAAATGAGTACTGTTAATGTATTTAATAAAAGAAAAGAGATTCAAGTTGATGCCAATAAAAATCCAATAAATGGATCGTATGATTCAAACTTTAAAGTAATATTGGATGGCTTCTATGAAGCAAAATTAATGGATTATGATAAATATATTGATGATGCTGTATGGTGTAATGATCGCGTATTTGATGATGCGGCATATCAAGATAGTTACTTGAATCCTAATAGTAATGAAAGTACTTTAAATAAACAATTAAGATATAAAGCAGGGGAACGATTGTACACGGGACCTGGATTTTATAATTATAATCAAAATTTGAATAAACCTGTTCTTCAATGTAAAGATAAATTAGATGCTTATACAGTTAATGATAAAGTACATGGTAATGGATTCTTAAAACACCCTATTGCTTTAATAACTGGTGATGAAGTTATATTATCTGGTTTATCCGCAAGAGATAGTTATATTAATGAAGGAAGCGATAGTGGTTGGTTTACAATGACCCCAGCTTATAATGCAGGATTATATGAAGGATATTTATTTAGAGATTCATCGTTATGGACCTATGGTGATGTTTCTCGTAATGTTAAACCATCAATTGTATTAAAACCAAATATTCAGATAAAAAGTGGTGATGGAACAAAAAATAATCCATACCAATTAGATTTACAATAGGAGGAAATAAGATGAAAAGATTTTTATCGAAAAAAAGTATTTTGATAGTTTCTATTTTAATTATGGTAAGTGTAGTTATTACTTATTTTATGAGAAGTAGTTTTGCTGTACCACTTGAAAATGATGCGAGAGTAGAAGAGTATTCAGAATTAATTTATTATTTAAATATCTCTTATGATGGTGTTGATATTGATGGAGTTGAATCAAGTGATACTGCTACTTCAAATGTCATTGGTGATGTTATTAATGTAACTGATAAAATACCTGATGGTTTAAAATTTATTGGATTCGTAACAACAGAAGACGGAAGTATTGGTTCTGTAAAAAGAAGTGATAATACTTTATGTCATGGTCATGTTGTTGATGATAATAGAGATGCCCCAGCGGATGATGGAGTATGGAATGATGAACATACAGAGTTTAATTATCATGGTCTTCATTATGACGAAAGAACAAGAACAATTACTTTTGATATAAAAAGATTACAAGCTGGTTGTATCTTAACTGTTGGTGTTAAAACAATGACTCAAGATGTTGATGATTATGATACACCTGAAATTGAAACAAGAAGAGATTTCTATAATTTCTTTGTTGCTAAAGAAAAAAATTATGTAGTTAACTCTAATACCGTTCATGCTTTTATTGGAAATGAGAATGAACCACTTCATGATGTTGATTATGTATATATTGGTGATGTTCCTGAGAATGCCCCAAATGCTCCTTTGACAACAAAGTATGCAAAGAATGCTCCTGTAGGTGTTGCCCCAACAGTTGATGTACCAGGCTATACTTTCAGTGGTTGGGAAACAAATGATGTTAATGTTGATAATGATTCATTTGTTATGCCTAATAACAATGTAACTTTAAGAGGTTCATTTGAAGAAATGCCTAAATATCAAGTTAAGTATCAAATTGTTGGTGATAAACCAGATAGTTATGTAACTCCTTCAACTAAAGAATATGCTAAAGACATGATTGTTGATGTTGATAGTTTAGTTATTGGATCAGAAATAAATGGCTTTAGATTCTTAGGCTGGGAAACAACTGATGTTACGATAACTGAAGATAATAATTTTACAATGCCTGAAGGAAATGTAACAATTACGGGTCGATTTGAAGAGATTAAGTATAAAGTAACATATGCTTTCTATGATACGGTTACTCCTCCAAATAGTGAAAGTTTATTACCAGAAGTTAAATATTATAAACCTGGAGTTAAAGTAACACATCCAACGATTACTAATCCATCTGGATATAAATTCTTAGGTTGGTACAAAGAAGATAACTTTGTAATGCCTAATGAAGATATTACAATTTATGGTGAATGGATGATACAAAATGGTACATTCGAACCAAGTATTAAAAAAGAAATAATTGATAAAAAAGATTCATATAGTGTAGGCGATGTTATTAATTATCAAATAACTGTAACAAATAATGCTGATTTTGAAATAAGAGATGTTGTTATTAAAGAAGATAATGATAATGCAAGTTTTGTTGAAAATGATCATTATGAATTACAAACAGATCATTTAGCTAAAATAGCAAGAATTGCTTCTGGTGAGAGTGTTACATTATATTCTAAATATACTGTAATGGAAGAAGATGTTGATAAGGTAATCAATAAAGTAATGATTGTTGGTGCAAGAGCCGATAATAATTATTATATTGTTGATAAAGAAATATCTGATTCTACGGAGTTTAATGTAAATTCTAAAGTTATTGTTCATCACTATATTGAAAATACAGAAACGAAAGTTCATGAAGATGAAGTTAAGTATTATAAATTTGGTAGTATGTATGCAACTTCACCATTATCAACAAGTGAATTAGATGGTGAATATCGCAATAAATATCATTCTAATATTATGCTTGATTTAAATGGAATGGGTGTTGTTGATAAGAATGTTATTGAAGTAACTTATTACTATACTATCAATAAATACAATATTAATGTTTCTGTAATAGGTGGTGTTGGAACTATTACTGGTGAAGAAGAAATTGTTCATGGTAATGATTCTAAAGAAAATAATATTACTATTACGCCTGCAGAAGGTTATGAAATTGCTAAAATTCTTGTTGATGGTGTAGAAATAGATATACCTAATAAAGCTAAATTTACTTTAGAAAACTTTAAAAATGTTGATAACAATCATAATATTGAAGTAGAATTTAGAGAAGTAGAAGCAAGAACACCAATAACTGGTAAAGAAGTTTCTTATATTGTTGCTGTAACTTTATTACTTGGTTTTGCGGCTATTACTTTCATAACTTATCGTAAAAGTTTAAAAAGATAATCATATTGATTATCTTTTTTTATATTATTTGATATAATGATGTTAGGAGTTAGATTATGGAAAATAAATATTTTAGTGATATCTATGATGATTTCTTTAGTGTTAAGAAAGAAGAAGTTAAAGAAGAAAGTAATGATTTAGATTTAAATATTGAAATAGATAATTTATATTTAGACGATGAATCTAAAAGTTTATTAAAACAAATTGTTGAATATATTAATAAATATAATAAAGGTGAAGAATCTAATTATATTAATTTTAATATAATCTTTGAATGTAAAACTAAAGAATGTAGAAACAAAATAATAGATATACTTAAGAATAGTGTTAGTAATAGTGAATATTTAATTAATAATAGTGTATATAATTTATCATTATTTGAATTAAATAACAAAATCAATACAATTGAATTGTATGAGAAGAATGGTATTATTAGCATTAATGATTTATCAAGTATTACTATGCAACAAGATAATAATAAAAAGATCTTCTTTTATAATATGGGATTAACATTAAATAAGAAGAATATTACTTTATTATGTGGTAGCAAAGAAGAAATTGATAACTTTAAAACATATAATGAAGAAGTTATAAATAAATATTTTAATTTTAGACTTATTGAGATAATACCAACTAGTCAAGATATTTATAATGAAGTACTTGAAAAAGTAGATATTAATGATGATGATAAAATTAAATTATTAGATTATATTACTAATACTCATAAAGAAATAAATGATTATACTGAATATCGAGATAAACTTGTTAATTATATTTCTTTCCATAAAACTATTCCTTCAATAAAAGAAGAAAAGAGTATTGAAGAAATCTTTAGTGATCTTGATGAATTAGTAGGTCTTGCTGATGTTAAAAAGATTCTTCATGATTTAGTTAATTTAATAGAACTAAAGAAGAAAAGTGATTTAAAGATTAATGATGTTAACTTACATATGTTATTTTTAGGTAATCCTGGTACTGGTAAAACAACAGTAGCAAGATTATTATCAGGTATTTTATATAATTTAGGTTATATTAAAGAAAATAAATTAATGGAAGTAACAAGTAAAGATTTAGTAGCTGAATATGTTGGTCAAACATCAATTAAAACAAATAGTGTTATTGAGCGTGCTTTAGGTGGTGTCTTATTTATTGATGAAGCTTATTCTTTATCTAGTAAATTAAGTACATATAATGATGAAGCAATTGCAACTTTGATTAAAGGTATGGAAGATAATCGTGATAACTTAGTTGTAATATTCGCTGGTTACACTAAAGAAATGCAAGACTTTATTAATTCTAATTCTGGTATTGCATCGCGTATTGGTTATACTCTTGATTTCAAAGATTATACAGAAGATGAGTTAGTTGAAATCTTAAAAGGTATGGTTAAGAAGAGTGGCTTTGAAATAACAAATGAAGCTCTTCTTAAAGTTCGTGTTATTATTAAAGATAATAAGGATAGACCAAACTTTGGTAATGCAAGATTTATTAGAAATTTATTTGAAAAGAGTATTATCTTACATGCAACTAATACAAAGAATAATAAACGTAAGAAAGTCTTACGTACATTAACAGATAAGGATATAAATATTGATAATATTTTAGTATAGGAGGTTAAATGGAAGAATTAAAAATACCTAATCATGTAGCAATTATTGTAGATGGTAACGGAAGATGGGCTAAAAAACGTAATTTACCTAGAATGAAAGGGCATGATGCAGGTTTTAAAAATTTAAAAAAGATTTGTAAATATGCTTTATCACGAGGTGTTAAAGTTATAAGCTTATATGTTTTCTCAACAGAGAATTTTAAAAGAAGCGAAGAGGAAGTAGGCCATTTGATGGACTTATTCGTCTTAATGTTTAAAAAAGAAAAAAATTTCTTTATTGAAAATGATATTAAAGTAGTATTTTCAGGTGGTGATTCACCACTTCCAGAGAAAGTTATTAAATGTCGTGATAAATTAGCTGAATTAACTAAAGATAATAAAAATGGTATTGTAAATATTTGTATAAATTATGGTGGTAGAAGAGAAATTGTTGATGCAACAAAGAAAATTATTGATGAAGGATTAACAAGTGATGAAATCACAGAAGAAGTTTTTGAAAAACATTTATATCAAGATCTTCCTCCAGTTGATTTAATGATTAGAACAAGTGGTGAACTAAGAATTAGTAATTTCTTATTATGGCAACTTGCTTATGCTGAATTCTATTTTCCTGGTATTTTATTCCCTGATTTCTCTGAATCTGATTTTGATGATGCTATTCTTGCATATAATAATCGTGATAGAAGATTTGGAAATGCTAAGTAGGTGGGTCTTTTGGAAAAAAAGAGAGTTGTCTTATTATCATATTTAATTATTGTTCTTGGTGCTTTAGCTGGTTCTATTATGATGATTTTTAAAAGTAGTAAAACAGAAGAGGTTAAATATATCTTAACCGTAACTGAAGAATATAAAGATGAAACAAAAGAGACGAAATATAATGTTAATAAAGGTGTATCTTATCAAATAAATACTTTATCTAATGAAAAGGTATTTATGGAAATAGTTGATTATGGTGAAGGTATAAAGTTATCTTTTGATAAAGATATGGCTATAGTTAATTCTGATAAAACAATTAATTATGATAGTAAAAGAAAAGATTATTCTATTTATACTGATAGTTATTTAATGATTGGTATAAAAGATAATGATAATGATGTTATTTATAAAATAAGTTATTTAAAAGAAGTTGAATAAAAACTTCTTTTTTTATTGATTTAATGATATGATTTAATAGGAGGATAAGATATGGGAGTTAAAAAAATAGTATCAAAAATAATGTCTTATATAATATTATTAGGAGTATTGGGTTTTATCGTTATTTTTGCTTTAATAAAATCAAATATTATTGAGAATCCTTTTGGTATAAAAGCTCTATTAATTAGTTTCTCTCAGAGTCAAGTTAGTATTAAAAGAAATAATAGTATTCAATTAGTAGCAACGGTTTATCCGGAAAGTGCAAGCAGTAAAGAAATTGTATATACAAGTGATAAGCCTGAGATTGTAGAAGTAAATAGAGTAACTGGTCATGTTTCGGCTAAAAATAATGGTGTAGCAATTATTACAGCGCATCTTTCAAGTAATAAAGATATTAAAGCGGAATGTACTGTTACCGTATCTGATAATAGTATTCATATTAATAGAATAATATTAAATACAAAGCAAATTAATTTATTAGTTGGTAAAACTTTTAGTTTAAATTATCGAATAAGTCCACCTAATGCAACTATTTATGATATTGAATATGAAAGTAGTAATCCCAATGTAGCTATTGTTGAAAATGGTAAAATAACGGCAAAAAGTCCTGGTAGGGCAGTTATTGTCGTTCGTGACAAGATAAGTAACATTGAAGAATCATCAAATGTTATTGTTTATGAAAAGAATAGTTCTGATCCAGGAAATGATAGTAATCCTGGTCCAAAAGTAAGTGAAGTAAAAAGTATTTCAGTTGATAAAAAAGATGTTAATTTAGCAGTTGGTGGTAAAGTAAAAATTAATGTAACAATACAGCCTAATGATGCTAATAAAAATGTTACATGGCAAAGTTTAGATAGTTCCATTGCAAGTGTTGATAGTATTGGCAATATAACAGGTAAGAAAGTAGGAAGTACTAAAATTGTTGTAACAAGTGTTAATGGTAAAGAAGCTTATGTAAATGTTAGAGTTGGAAATGATTCGGTTGCTGTTACAGGAATTAAAGTAAAAGAATCAAATATCAATTTAAATGTTAGAAATAAGAAAAAGATTGATTATACAATTATTCCAAGTAATGCTACTAATCAAGCTGTTACAATAACTAGTAGTAATGAAAATATTGTAACAATTGATCATGATTATATTAAAGCAATAAAAGAAGGCAATTGTGATGTAACTGTTAAAACACAAGATGGAGGATATGAAGCAAAAATTCATGTTACAGTAAATAAACCATCAGTTGTAATTGATGAAACAGATGTCGTTTTATCTAAGACAAGTATTAATTTAAAGGTAAGAGAAAGCACTACTGTTACTGCAACAGTACTTCCATCAAATGCAACATATAAGTCTGTAACATGGTCAAGTACTAATAATAGTGTTGCAACAGTAAAAAATGGTTTAATCGTTGGTGTAGGAAAAGGAACAGCTGAAATAGTAGCTACAACGGTAAATCGAAAGATAAGCAAAAAGTTAACTGTAACTGTTAGTGAAATAGCTGTTTCTAAAATTACTCTTAATAAGAGTAGTGCTAGCATGAAAGTTGGCGATAAGTTATCTCTTGTAAGTACAATAAGTCCAAGTAATGCATCTAATAAAAATGTTACATGGACAAGTAGTAATAATAGTATTGCTACAGTAAGTAGTGTTGGTGTTGTAACAGCAAAAGCAGCTGGTACAGTAACGATAACCGTTAAAACAAATAATGGTAAAACGGCAACTTGTAAAATTACTATTACTAAAAAATCTGGTTCAACTCCACCAACTCAATCTGCTAAGGCAGTTGAAATAATGAATCCAGCTGTTAAGGAATTTTATAAAAATTACAATACTGTAGCCAACATCAAAAATGTAAAAAAAGTATACAATGATTATAAATGTAATAGTAAAGATAATATTTGTTGGTGGCCAAATAGTAATGTTACTTCTTTAACAGGAGACATTAAAGTATATGATCAAAATAAGAAACATTTATTAACTATTAATAAAAGTAAGTTAGCAAATGTTTTAATCCCTGGAAATTATTATTATTTAGAACAAGGTAATACTACTGAATATATTAAAGTAAATGCAAATGCATATCGAATGATTAAAATTCAAGACGTTCCAAATGTAAGAGACTTAGGAGGTAAGAGTGCTTCAGGTGGTAGAATAAAATATGGATTATTATTTAGAGGTGCAAACCCTAATATTAATGGTCCAGAAGCGGCTTCTGTGTTAAAACAAATTGGTGTAAATACAGTTGTTGATTTAAGATTAGATAATACTGAAGAACTAAAAGCAAAAAAAATTAAAGAAGACAAAAAACCTTTAAATGATTCGAAAATAACAAAAGTAACAAAAGGTGTTAAATCTTATCCACATGAGACAGGAAAATCTGATGATTATGCTAGAGCAACTGTTAAATATATTATGCAAAGGATTGTAGATGGTAAAAAGATCTATTTCCATTGTGCTGTTGGTAAAGACCGTACGGGTACAGTTGCCTATTTACTTCAAGCTATTTTGGGTGTTGATGACATTAACTTAATTAAGGATTATTCATTATCATATTTCAAATATTCTGAAAGTACAGGAGATAGTCTTCACTATGATAAATATGATGCCTTTGTTAATTACATTAGTAAGCATAATGGTAGTAGTACAGAAGCTAAAGCAATTAACTGGTTTATAAAGAATAGTAGTAATAAGAGTTCGGATATTAGTTTAGTAAATAAATTTAGAAGCAAGATGATAAATGGATCACCAGCAAGTTATAAACTTGATAGCAATGGTAATGCTGTTAAGTCGACATCTGGTACTCCAACTAATCCACCTTCAACTGATAGTAAAAAACAAAAAATTCATTTTATTAAGCAAGCTGGTGCTGGAGATGCTATATTACTAGAATCCAATGGTCATTTTGCAATGATTGATGTTGGTGTACCTGGTAGTAATAATGATTGCTCAATTGTTACTAATTATTTAAAAAATAATAATGTTAGTAAACTTGATTTCATTTTGATTACGCATGCTCACAATGACCATATGGGATGTGGAGAAAGTGTTATAAGTAAATATTCTGTTAGTAATTTATATATAAAAGAATTGTATTCAAATGGTAAAAATGTAAGTAAAACTATAAAAAATCAATATAATAATCTTATTAATACAGCTAAAAATAAAAAGATTACAATTAATTACGTAAATAGAGATAGTAATTCTGACACTTATGTTAAGTCATTAAAAATGGGTGATATGTCTATAAAATTATATAATACAAAGCAAAGAATGGATAAATCTCCATGGAATGGAAATAATGAATTATATAATAATGAAAATAATAATTCTATTATGGCTTTAGTAACTATTAATAGTAAGAAGACCTTTTTAACTGGTGATATGGAAGATGTTAATATCATGAAGAAAATAGTTCCTGATCTTGTTAAAAGTATTGATGTCTTAAAATTACCTCATCATGGTAAAGGAGCAAAAGAAGAAAAAGATCAAGGATTTACAATATGTGGTTTAAATAAATCCTTACTTAATAATTTAAAACCTTCATATTTAGTTGCTACTAATACAAGTAAAAAAGTATTTGATGATGCTTATTCATGCTTTAATCAAGCTGGCTTTAAAAAAGTTGATAATAGAACTTATACTAAAGGTAAAAATGCTTTTGCAGTTCAAGATTATAGTAAAGCTGTTATCTTTGATTATTCTAGTAGTTCTGTATCAGCAAGTACAAAATAATGATTATAAATAAAAGTTGAAAATATAATGTTTTCAACTTTTTATTTAAAATACTTACTTTTTTATTTAATTAATGTTATTATCTAATTAGGAGGCTAATATGAAATCTAAAGTATATTATTGTAAGGAAGTAAGTCCAGAAAAACTACTTGAAATTTATCAAAAATTTGGTAAAGAATTAACTGGAAATGTTGCTATTAAAGTTCATTCAGGAGAAGATGGTAATCAAAATTATTTAAGACCAGAATTTATGAAACCAATTATTGATTATATAGGTGGAACAGTTGTTGAATGTAATACCGCCTATGGTGATAGATTCCAATCAGGTAAAAGAGATACTACGGAAAAACATATGAAAGTTATTGAAGATCATAAATGGAATAAATATTTTAAATTTGATCTTATGGATAGTGAAGGACCAGATGTAGAATTACCTATTCCAAATGGGGAACATTTAAAAAAAGATATTGTTGGTAAGAATCTATTAAATTACGATTCAATGCTAGTACTATCACATTTTAAGGGACATCCAGCAGGAGGTTATGGTGGTGCTTTAAAACAATTATCTATTGGTTGTGCATCAACTGCAGGTAAAGCTTTAATTCATTCATTCGGTAATAGTACGGATCGTATTAAATGTTGGGACTATTCTAATCAAAATGCTTTCTTAGAGAGTATGGCTGAAGCAGCTAGTGCAGTTGTAAATCACTTTAATGGTAATATTCTTTATATTAATGTTATGGCAAATATGTCTGTTGATTGTGATTGTGCAAATGTAGCAGAAGATCCTTGTATGGAAGATATGGGTATTTTATTATCAACAGATCCTGTTAGTATTGATCAAGCTTGTCTTGATATTGTAATTAATTCAAATGATCCTGGTAAAGCTCATTTCTTAGAAAGAGTTAATTCAAGAAATGGTGTTCATACTATTGAAAGAGCTAGTGAACTTGGAATTGGTTCACGTGATTATGAACTTATAGAATTATAAAACCACTTAGTGGTTTTTTTCTTGTAATAAAAGGCCTTCCATGATATAATAACTCTCCGAAAAAGGGGATATCTATTATGGATATTGTTAAAGTTTATTATGAGTGTTTAAATAAATCATATAAAGATGATAGTCTAGAACCACTTTTAAATTCTATTTATAAAATAATAAATTATTATGATTGGGAACTAACGGAGATAGTTGGTATTGAAGTTGAAATTGCAACTTATCTAAAAAGAAAAAGTATAATCTTATTTACAAGAGATTTATTTTCGTTAATAAAATATCTGATAAAATTTAATAATTATGAAAACTTTGATGAAATAGTTGAATTTTTATATGAAATTAACATTCAATGGAATCAATTAATTAATGCCTTAAAATCAATGTATTGTCCTGATACTCTTGATATAGATGATTATTATCATATTTTTAGATTATTATGCAATAATTCTCATTATACTGATCTTAATAAATATAATCATTCGCTTAAAATAGCAGAGTATTTAAGAGTATATAAAGAATTTTATAATTCGGTAACTAGTAATAAAGATGAATTTTATAAAAGAATCTTTTTTCAACAATATTCACCAATGATTATGGGAGAATTATATAAAGCTAATGTTGAAACTATAAATTTATATAAAGCATTTGATTATTTATTAGATAATTATAAAGCTTTATCAGATTTTATTAAAACTAATGATGATGGTAATCATCAAAAAGAACTTACTAGTTATCTTATAGATAGAGTTCTCAATAATTATTTAAATAATAATTATCAAGCTATAAAGGATTAGTGATAATATGAATAATAATGATTATCTTAAAATTTATAACGATTGTTTAAATAAAAAATATAAAAATCCTGATTTAGAACCTTTACTTAATTCTTTGTATATCTTAATTCAAAATGCAGAAGATTGGGTTATGAATAATTCTTATTTCTTATGTTATCCTAATGGTCTTGATCCTATAAGAGAAAAAATAATGAGATTATATCTATCAATGATTAAAAAGATGATTAGAAAAAACAAATGCGAAGATTTTAAAAATAATATTAATCTTGCTTTTGATGTTAGAATAGATGCAAGACTTATACCGCTTTATTTTAATTTATTATTTTTTAGTGATGAATTATTAAAAAAAGAATTAAAAAAAGATCCTAACTATATTATTAGAAAAGAAAGTAATTATCGATATATAATTAATATGTTATTAATTAATGACGGTTATTATTATCAATATAAAAATAATCGATTATTAGAAAGTGTTAGAATCGCTCTTGATTATTTAAGAGAGAACAAAATGGAATGTAATGATTATATTCCTTCCATTATTTTGTATTGTCTTATGCATGAATATTCTCAAGAAAAATATATTGAAATGTTAGAATATTCATTTAAATATTATGATCAATTAAATGATTTTATTAATATGCATGATGACTTTCATCACATGGATGAATTATATGATTTAATTCTTAAAAGAATCGATGCTAATTTTGATTTTGATAGTAGAGTAATAAAATAATATGTTATACTATTATTGAGAGGATTAGTTATGGGAATGTTAAATGATTTTGTAAAAAAAGCCCTTACTAGCTTAGTTAAAGATGAAGCTGAAAGAAGAGCTAATACTTTAGATAGAGAATATCTTAAAGAAAAAGAAATGATTGGAAGAGGTTTTACAATACCTAATGAATATCAAAACTTTCCAGTATTTGATGGAGCTATTATTGATTTAACAACAAAAAAAACTGATAAATATGAAAGATGTACAATGAAGTATCATAATTTATCAGAAGATTTAGTTAATAATTATCGAAATAAAATAATTAATAATGGATATGAACAAGCAACTAGTGTTCGTTATGAAAAAGGTAATACGTATATTATTGTTGATAATAATGATGATGTTTTAACGCTTGTTTATCATATCAAATTTTAATTTATAAAATTCATGAACTAATGGTTTATAATTACATTCTTTAAGTAAATGATAAGGAACTACTTTGTAGTTCTTTTTATTATGTTTACCAGTTACCATATATCTTATTTGATCTTGATAATATTTATCAATTATTTTTAAACTATCAGTTGTATTAATAATTGGAAAAAACCAATATTTCCATGATAATTCAGAATTATCATTACCATAAAACTTTTTATTATATTTTCGATTCATGGCTTTAATTGTACCAATTGTATCAGCTTTATGTTTATTTTTCCATCTATTAAGACCTCTTGCCGTTCTTCTTATTTTACCTTTAATTTTATATAAAGTATTTTTAGATATATCAATTTTATTTTCTTTAAAAGAGAATCCTAAAAATTCAAAAGAATCTCCTGGATTATAAAAATATTCTTTATCTTTATTAATCGTTAATTGATATTTATTAAGTAGTGCATATAAAGTATTTTGATATTTTATTAATTCTTCTTTAGTATTAGAAAATATTATAATATCATCAGCATATCTTATATAGAAAACATTATTATTCCAGAAATAATTATCGATTTCTTTTAAATAGTAATTAGCAAGAAAAGCGGATATTGGACTTCCAGCAATAACACCCATATCTTCATTAATTAATTCGTTATTATAGATACATTTATTATTTAATAATGACTTTATTAGATTAAATAAATCTTTATCAATATCATTAATTAAATTATTAAGTAAGATATTAATATTAATACTATTAAAGTAGTTTTTAATATCAACTTTATATCCATACATCTTTTTTATATTTTTTGTATAAATTAAACTTTTAATAGCGTTATGAACACTTATTTGTTTTCTAAATGAATAAAGATTTTTATTAAATAAATAATCATAATCATATAATAAGTATGCAATAAACTTTAATATTTCTAGTTCATCTTCTTGATATGTATATACAATTCTTTTTTTATTACCATAATTCTTGTTTATTAAATGTTTTATGGGATAAGAGAAAGTATAATTATTATTAACGATTTTATTTGTTATATCTAAATATTTTTTATTAATAATAAAATCTTTTGTTTTTTCTTTTTCTTTTTTAGTAATAAAATCTTTCTCTTGTTTATTATTTAAATATTTAAGCCATAAATTATCATTAGTTAATTTATCTTTAAACATATTATCACCTTAAAGGAAGGAAAAAGATTGATATTCGATAAAATCGAAATAGACAAGACTATATATATTAAAGTTATCTACAAAACTATTTATATAATATACTGAGTCCCATTGTAGATACAGTTTCCTGTGTTCCTTCCAAATGTATTATAACAATAAATATTTATAGATTCTATAGTTTGACTAAAGATACTAGTTAGAATATAATATATGATTTGTTAGGGGATAATATGAAAGTAAATAAACAAGCTTTAAATAAGAAATTAAATAGTAAAGGTATTATGTTATCTCGGGAAGTACTTGATGATGTAATTGATATTTATCACTATGTAATTGATTTTGTTTCAGAAGTAGAAGGTATTAATAGTGATAATCGTTTTAATTTTATTTATTCTTCAACAAATGATGATATTATTTACTTTAATATTTTTAAAGCATTAATCATTATTAGAGAAAAAGATTTATTAAAGTATTTAGATTATTCATTATTAATTTATAGTTCAGGTTTTACTTTTAATTTTACTTTTGGATCTTTATGTGATTATTTAACTAAAATAATTAAAGATTATAATCGCTATAAAGAGAATTTTAAATATTATTTTTATGATAATAATCCTCATGTAATAGAAGATGTTATTGAATATCGATTTGATGAAATAATTAGTTCTGAATATATTGATAATGACTATAAAGATGTTATTGAAATGTTTGGTAGTATTTATGATAAATTTACAGAGAATCTTGAAGAATTAAATCGAATTTATCAAGATGATGAAAATAGTGATGGTGCTATTTATTTCAATGATTTTATAAAAGCCATTTTTCATTATTTTATCGATAAAAACATTTTAAGTGATGATCGAGATAGAGCCTATCTATTCTTAAAACATATTTATGATGATCTTTTTGGTACCATTGATAGATTAAATCTAGTAGGTTTAGATTGGGATAATCCATCTGATTATAACAGTGTTGCTAATATTTTTAATTATATAGATATTTTATATAAGAATTTTGATAAGAAAGTTAAAGTAATTAAATAAATGTCAATTACTTTTTCTTTTTTTTATTAATTATATTATAATAATAAGTTACCAGGTGAATTATGTTTAATGAAGAATTAAGAAAAGAACTAGAGGAATTTAGAAAAGAAACAGAAAACTTAAAAAAGGTTTTAGAAAGAAAAATTAAATCTTGTGATCGTGTAGTTATTATTCCTCATAATTTTGCTGATATGGATGCTATTGGTAGCGCTATTGGTCTATCTTTAATTGCAACCCATTTTAATAAACCATATACTATTATTGATAATGATCCATCTCATTTAATCGAAGCTGGTGTTAAGAAAATAATTAATGAGTGTGATGGCAAGTATGAAATAATAACTAAAGATAAATATATGAAAAAAAGAGGTAATAAAGAATTATATATTCTAACGGATGTTAATAAAACAGATTTAATATGTGTAAAAGATATACTACCTTCTGAAGATCATATTGTTATTATTGATCATCATGAACCAGATGATACAACAGTTAAAGCAACGCAAAAATTTATTAATCCAAAAAGAAGTAGTGCTAGTGAAATGGTAACTGATTTATTAAAAACAATGGAAATTGATATACCTAGTGATGTTGCTACATATTTATATTCAGGTATTTTCTTAGATACTGTAAGATTATCTAAGCCAAAGAGTCGACTTGCTTTACATATTGCTGCTGATTTAAAAGATTATGGAGCTGATACCAATCGTGTAAATGATTATTTTAAAGAAGATTTAGAAAGTTATTTAAAAGTTCATGAATCTATTAAAAATATTAAAATACATAGTTGTATGCTTGCTATTATTAAAACTAATGAAGATATTGTATATACTAAAGAAGAATTATCAAAAATTGCTGATGAAGCAATGATCCTTGGAGCTGATGCATCGTTTGCTATTGGTGTAAGAAATGATAATACAATTGGTATTTCTGCAAGATCAACAGGAAATATCGATATTAATGCTATTATGGAAAAATTTGGTGGTGGAGGCCATGATAC
>JAEEGL016007177.1_pt1 | contig 22860 bp, 26 predicted proteins | sample 9134231 | NCBI WGS metagenome assembly JAEEGL01 (sample SAMN16246548, study PRJNA631951) | gut metagenome | biome: gut microbiome; feature: rumen; material: fiber-attached | host: Bos | place: Iran: Karaj | collected 2018-10 | reverse complement strand
TCGTCTGCGCGATTAGCTGCCTGGACGTTGGACCGAGCGTCTTGTGCATAAACTATGTGCTGAGAATCAGGTTTTTACCAAAAGGTTTGCCGCGCGATGGTAGCAAAACAAAGAAAAGCGGTGCTTCAGCACCACAAAAAAGGAGATTGGTTTGCACCCAATGGCAGCCCGCAAGGCGGGTCGTCCTGAAAGGACGCGGGGGTTTGGGGGCAGAGCCCCCAGTAGGAACGGTGCTTTAGCACCACAAAAAAAGAGATTTGCAGAAAGCAAATCTCTTTTTTTGTGGTGCTGGGAACTTTATATTTCATCCCATTTTTTATAGAATTCCGAGCACAAAAAAATTATTATTCAACAACTCTTGTATCTTACGAAATCTTGACATATATTTGTGTGTAAAACAAAGTGGGATGGCCCAAATACATTAATTGGGATGAATAGAAGGCACAAATACCCATTAATGCACATCACCCCAAGGCCGGCTTTAACTACCGGGATGAAATAGCACCATTATGGAAGAATAGTTATCATCCCACTATTTGGCACCACTACGGGGCAAAGAAAAATACCCGGGTCATCCCACTCGAAAAGAAACAAACTGAAAAACAGGAGGATAGCACACAATATGAAAATTCAGTTTTATTTGACAAAAGATATCAACAAAGCCGGAGAAAAACCCATCCGTGCATCCATTTCCATACGCGGCACGCGCCTGCAGAAGACCATTGGGTACTCCGTCCTCCCCACCAAGTGGGACCAGGCGGCCGATGAAGTGGCGACCGGCTTTATCAATTCAAAGGGACAGGACTGGCGACACATCAACCAGCGCATCCTCAACCTCAAGTCCCACTTTGCCAACTACGAACTGGAAACCTATGACAAACCTACGGAGAAAGACCTCCGTGTCCAATTCGAGCTGGCCATCAACAAAAAGGACTCCCGCGAGGTCGCCGAGGAAAAGGCCGAAATCAAAGTCCAGGAAGTCAAGCGCCGTGGCCGCCCGCGTAAAGACGCTGCAACCGAAACCGGCGAGCTGCTCACCAATGGAAGCAAGTCCAAGAACATGGAGCAATATCTTGATGAGTTCATCAACGAGTGTTCCATTACCAACTCCTGGTCCGATGCTACGCTCCGCATGATCCGCACTTTCAAGAATCATGTGATTCGCTTCAAGAAGGCTAGAAATTTTGAATACTTCGACCGAGACGGGCTCAATAGCTTCGTTCTCTACCTCCGCGAGACCGCCGGCCTGCAGGAAAACTCCGTCAGGAAGCAGTACAAAAACCTGCTTTGGTTCATGAACTGGGCCCTCCGCAAGGGCTATACCCGCGAGGCTACCATCCAGACTTACAAACCCGAGTTCAAACTGGCCGACAAACCCGTCATCTTCCTGGACCAAGAAGAACTCCTTACCCTATATAAATATAAGATTCCAAAGAATGGCACAAAGGTCAAACTCAAGGACCACAATGGCAATGAGTACGAGAAAGTCGTTGAGGAAGCCGGCGCCATGGAGAAGACCCGCGACATGTTCTGCTTCTGTGCATTCACGAGCCTCCGCTACTCCGACATGGCCGAACTCCGCCGCGCCAATATCGATGGCGACGTCATGCACATCACCACACAAAAGACGCACGACTCCCTGGACATCAACCTCAACCCTATGGCCAAAGCGATACTGGCCAAGTATGCCGACCTCCCGGGCGACCACGCACTGCCGGTCATTTCCAACCAGAAAATGACTCACTACCTGAAGAATCTCTGCGAGCTCTGCGGCCTCAACAAACCTGTCTCTGAGACTTGCTACCGCAATGGTCACCGCGAAACGGAGGTCTTCCCCAAGTGGGCAAAGATCGGCACCCATGCTGGCCGCCGCAGCTTCATCTGCTTCGCGTTAGCCACGGGTATCCCGCCTGAAGTGGTTATGAAATGGACAGGGCACTCCGACTACAAGTCCATGAAACCGTACATCGACATCGCCACCAAGACCAAATCTGATGCTATGAAAAAGATTTCCGACGCGTGGAAATCGTACGAGTAGCCCCTGCGGAAACCACGGAAGTTGCGGAAACTACGGAAGATGGGTCTCCCATTCTCCGTTCTTTCGGCCACCTTTACGGGACAAAATGCCCAGTTCTCTCAGTTTGGACAGCTCTCGTTCTATTGTTCTAACTGCGAAACCTTCTTTTCCCGACATCTTATCCGCCATTTCGTTGGCGGAAATGGTATGATCCTCCAATATCATATTCAGGATAATCAACTGTTTTTCAGTCAGTTGTTTTCCGCCATCTTTTCCGCCATCTTTTCCGCCATCCTCCTGTGAACGGATGTACAGGACAAGCTTTACCTGTCGGAGTTCAGCCTGCTCGATGAGTTCCGGTTCCAGCCAATGTTTCTCGTTCCAGGCACTTAATATGAGCGGGAATCCAGAGCCCAGGTTCTCGCCGAACCCGATCATGCGAAACATATTCTGGATACGCTGGTTGCGGGCCCTCGTCTCGTAGCCGCTATAGATTTGTTCTACGGGAATCTTCAGCAGGCCAGGATTCGTAAACACGAACCGATCATCGAACTTTTCCACTTTCAACACGCCGTCAATCATCAGGTCGGCGTGAATGATGGCATTCGTCATGGCTTCGCGAACGGCCTTATGCTGTGGCGTATCATCATCACGCTCCATTCCTTCCATTTTGAAGGGACGAGGCAATTCCTTAGTGAGGCGAGGCAGGACGAACGTCGCGAAATTGAACAGGTTATTCTCCCATGTCCCATCGTAAGTGAGCCGGTCACTGTACCGCTGGTCCCCAATCAAATGTGACTTGTCGATGTAGTCAAGCCTGAGATTGTCGAAACGTTCCCTGACCGGGAGCCCCTTGCCGAACATTAGCAGTCCCGCCATGGTAAGGCCTTCCTCTCCCGTCTCACGATTTATGGCATAGCCGCCCATCTGATGCAAGAACTCTTTATGGTCCAGCTTATTGAAAACATGCTCGGGATATCTGCTATTGAAGTGATTGCGATAGGCTTCCAGCGTGGGAATGTCAATGTCATCTATCGTGTAATGCTCGAGGAACAGGCGGTCGTTCCCATCGGGAAATGCATCGCGCACCATCATCCTGATCACCTCCTCCGAACAATGATAATCTCCTTCGTGATTGCGCTGATAGGTGCCGCGCATCAAATTGTTATTGATATAGACCGGGCGCACCGTATAATCCGCCCTGGGAATGCGGATGGCGACCACCTTCTTCCCGTCCATGTCAATACAATCGACATCGTCATCGGTCAAGAGATTCACGCTCACCTTCTCAGGATCATTGGCCAGATTCCAGAAATCCTTGCGGATCTTGTCAGGGTTGTTGACGCCAAGGATGGAATACCGCTGGGCTATGTCCAATTCCCCCATATGCTCCTCAACTCCCAGAAGGATCAGCCCGCCTTTGGTATTGGCAAAAGAGGAATAGGTCTGCCATACCGACGATGGGACATCAGACTGGGCCCTCTTGCATTCCAGCGTTACCCGTTCACCTGTCCGCAACGCTTCTTTGATCGTGTTTTTATCCATAGTCACAAAGATAATTCAAAAAGTTGTTGAATGGTCTTTGCCTGCCGTATGTTTATTTAAAAAGGATGTACCAACCGTGGCACATCCTTTCAATAAACCATAAACTTTGCCCACCTACCTGCTCTTACTTTTTCTTTGCCGGGCGGATGACACCGTCTTCGATAATGTAGGAACCAGGATGCTGATGGATCTTGAGAAGGAGCCAATAAAGGTAGCTGATGCGGGTGGAATTATCCCCGGCGGTGTAGATGAGGCGGTCCACTTTGCCGCTATCGCGGAGAAGGGGACGCTCAAATTCATATTCTACGCTGGGGACGTCCTTGTCGTCAAAATCCACCTTGCGGATGGTGACCACGCGGCCGGGATAGTTATAGTCGGGAGCGTCGCGGAACTGGAGAGCGTAGCAGACATCTTCGCCTTCCAAGGGAATCTGGAACACGTTGATGCGGCCTTTGACGCCGTAAAGGTCGATGAAGGTACGGATGAAGTTCATCCTCATGGTCTCCAGGTCGAGGACAATCATACGATAATGAAAGGAGAGGGTCTTGATGCTGCGGCGCAGATGGTCAAGCTGATCTATCACAGGGAGAGAAGCGACAGCGTCGGTATCTTCGGGCAGGGGGCCGCAACCTTCACAGCGGATGTACTTCGCCCACTGGGAGGCGGAAGAATCGGAATTGTTCAGCTGCTTGAGCACTTCATTCATCTTCCTGTCGTAGAATCCGCCGGGATTGGGACTGTAGTAGCGGGCGCTGCGGATGAGTTTGTTCCTTAGGGGGCCTTCCAGCAGTGCTACGATGAAACCGGTTTCGGCATCGGGATAGCTGGGAAGATACCCCAAGTTGCCGTGATACATGATCCGGGGGCAGCAGTCATCGGTGAAGCCCATCAGACAGATACCGTCCTGCAAGGTGACGGGGGCGGCATCTGCCATGTGGTAGATGATAGGATACCAGGACTGGTAGGAGAGATCCTTTTTCACCAGAAGGTGCAACTCGGGATGGCCCTTGGCATAGCGGATATCCTGCTCCAGGATGGCGTATGCCTCCTTGATGTAATTCTCCAGCTTTTCCTGATAATCCTCTTCACTCTCTGCTTCTCCTCCTTCCAGGCAATTAACCTCACCATTGAGGTTGCGCTGGGTATAGCGCTCCAGAGGTCCGGTACGGCGGGCGGCGTCAAACACATCTCCCAGAATAAAGGCCGGACAGTCCTCCAGGAGCACGGGGAGCGCTTCTCCTTTCTTGCCCATCGGGGCGAGTTCATCATTCTCGTTGAGGCAGATACCGAAGATCACGTGCTTGAGTTTCTTGGCTCCGGCAAAGAGGCGGATGCACACCGGCTCATTGAACCAGAACTTGTTGTCATCATAGAATCCGGTCAGCTGTTCCAGCAGGGCCAGAACTTCCTGCTGGGACGGCGTCGCGCCAAGATAAAGAGTCTTATACAAGGTCTGGTCAGGACTCATCGTATGTGCAGGCGTATCCAGGTCAATGGTGAACTCGGGCGTTGCAATGGCCTTGAGCTCCGGATGTCCGTTCGGAATACCCGCCGAATAGAAGTTGGCACGGGGGCAAAAGAAATCGTCCCATTGGACGGGTGGAAGGGAGAGCGTCATTTGGTCAAACAGCTCATAGGTGCAGTAAGGAGACGTCAATTCCACCATTCTGCCATCAGGAGTCTTGATGAAAACAATCTTGTGCTCATCCATGACAAGCTCGTCAACAATGACCTTCTCGCCATCAATGTTCAATTCATAATTACTGAAGAAACAACTGTTCGAAAGGCCACCGCGGTGGCCCTGGACATATTCCAGGGCGACCACGATATAGGAATAGCAAAGGTAAGACATCACGCCTTTGTGCAGGTCAGCGCCCACCAGTTCGGCGAGCTTGCGGATGCAGCGAAAATTGCGCATCAGCAGATCCAGGAAGTAAAGCTTCACAAGCAGATGCTTTTCCATAACTTACAATGTTTTAAGGGGTTGTAATTACGTTTTATTCAAGGGTGGACATCAGGGTATCCCCAATAATCTCATAGTAGAGCGGCATATGATCCTCAACGTCCAGGATGAAATTGTAGAGGTTCTCAATGAGGCCGGTATTGTTGTCGGCACCAAAGATCTCATACTCGTGGACCTCGCCGTCGGCATCCTTGTACGAAAGCAGAAGGCAGGGCTCACCAAGTTCCATATCCAGCTTTTTGATGCCAATGAGGTTGAGGCCCTTACCCAGCTGGTCCAAAAGGTGCTTCGCATACGGAGAATCGAACTCTTCCTCCACCTTCAGCATCTTGGCGTCAAAGTCAAAGTGACGGAGGAACCCCTGGATGTAGATAATCTTACGGTTGAAAAGAAGGCGGGTATTCTCTTCCCAGTCAAACTCTTCGTCGCTGATATTGCGGCGGCCCATTTTGTGCTCGCGGAGGCTGAGATCAAAGACCAGGCTCTTGAAAGCGTCTGCAATCTCCTCGTCGGAGTAACCGGGCTTCAGGCGAGCGGCAAACTCACGGATGGTATCAATCTCCAGCAGACGCTTGAACACCATGCCCTGGCCCCTAGTGGGAAGCTGCTCAAAGTTCATCGGCATTTCAACGCCGTTCGGGCGAACGAGATGAACCTTGCCGTCAAACAAACGACAGATACTGGTGATATGGCAGTGATCCTCGTACATGGGAAGAGTGTGGCAAAGGGTGACACCCTGGTCGAAAGTGAGGGTCCAGCGAGGCAACTCCTGCGTCAAATCATGGAGCAGCAGGTTTGCTTCCTCAACGGAAAAGGGACGATGGTTCACCAACGCCTCGTAGAGAACGTGTGCAGCATCCATCTCAATCGGACTACGGGTCACATCCACCTCCGGAAGCGTCCTGTACAGGAAGGTCTTGGTCTTATCCTTGCGGGTCCAGACACAGCCGATAAACTCAGTACGGAAAGGCGGACACTGGTCCAAATCCACCTGCGGAACCGCCTTGTATGCCCTCTGGGCATCACTCATCGTGGCGAACTTTGCGGTAACGCCCTCACAAAGCTCGGTCTTGCCGGAAACGGTGCGGCAGGTTTCAATGAATTTGTAGTAATCGCTGTGAGAGGGCTTGAAAGCCGTAGAGCCAAACAGCAAGCCCAGCTTCTCATAGCGCATAATAACGGCAAACTGAACCATCAGCAGGATGTTCTTTGCCACAGCAATGGGGTTGAATGTTTTCATAATGCTTTGTTGTTTTGAGTGAATTTGATGTAATTGCAGATACCCTCAACGTGGAGGGAAGTAATGGCCCTGCGGCCTTCGTCGGACTCCAGAAAGGCAACGTCTTCTTCGTTGTCCATGAAGAGGTTCTCGGTCAGTACGGCGGGGCAAGCCGTTTTCCGGAGAATGTAGAAGTCACGCTCCTGATCAGGATCACCGTCGGAGCGCTCGAAGCGCATCTTGTGCCCGGGCAGGTACTTGACGGCAGCTTCACAGAGGCAGGTAGCCAGATCATCGGCCGCGGTTTTGCCTACGCTGGTGTAGCAGCTCCAGCCACGGGCCAGATGCCACTGCTCGCCGTTACCGGCAGCATTCACGTGGATACTCACCAGAATCACGTTCTCGCGGCCCAATTCCTTGCAGAAACGGTTCACACGACGCACGCGTTCCTTCAGGCTGATGTCCTGACCTTCGGGTACCAGGAGCTCCACATCGTAGCCCCTGTAGTTGAGGTGCTGATAAATGTCATCAGCATACACACGGTTCCAGGCATACTCCCTGAAGCGCCCGTCAGGAGAACGCTTTCCAGGGGTGTCGAAGCCGTGGCCGTTGTCAATCAGGATTTTCATTACACATTAATATTTAGAGGTTTAACGAAATCTGTGATAGCGCCCCTGGGCAATACGTTCAATGCCGTTGCGGTTGTTGGCGGCCTTGTTGATATACCCTTCGGCGGTACGCGGGTTCAGGCCGATGCTTTTGGCGATGGCCACATAGTCGGCCGTCTCGAACTCATAGGGGAGATTGTCAAAGAATATCTGCTTCAGATTGCCGGTCACGGGTGCCTGTCCCAGCGGCTGCTTGCCATAGATGGAACTGTACACTTTCTCGGCGTGGCGGAGAAGCACAGCGGCCAAATCCAGCACAGTATCAAAATCATCATCGCAGCATACCTCCGGCGTGTACAGGTCGCCTGTCTCCATACGGCGCAGGGTCGTCAGAATCATCGCTACGCGGAAGGTGCACAGCCCAAGGCGGCGCACGGTGGCCAGCATCGGATCGCCCCAGACGGCAAAGATGCGAGCCTGTTCAGCGGCAAAGAAGGAATTGAAGCGGGCCTGCTGCTCAAAAGTGAAGGAGAAACGCAAGGGGTCGGTGAGTTTCACCAACGCATTGTAAAAGTCGTGCATCCTGTTCCCGAAATCGCGGAACTGGACATCCAGCGGACGGGCGTCGCTATGGGCGAACACGTCCTTCCAATCCAGCTGACTCTCCAGGTAATAGAACAGGAAGCGGGAGAACAGGCCATTTTCCGGATCTGGAATCAACCCCAGCACCTGCATCGGGGTGCCGCTCAGCACTACAGAAAGCTGAGGATGCTGTACCTCAACATGCTCATTGTCCTTCCGGCGGTGGTAACTGATCTGCTCGCCATGGAAAGCTTTGCGGAGGCTGTCGCTGTAATTGCCGAAATCGCTCGACACAGCAACCGTGATGGTATCGCCCTCGGTTTCGAAGAGAAGCCCCCGGCCGCCGTTGTCGTACAGGATTTTGTAGAGGGCCGTGGCCGACACGTTTCCAGGAATAAGGATCTTCAGGAAAGGCGGCTCCTGCGGCTTTCTGGCATCCAGGTTCTTTTTGTCGTGTTGGTAAGCACGTTCGGCCAGTTCATAGGCCTCCTGGGCAGCTGCATTCTGGTCCATCAACTCCTTGTCGATAGACGAAATCAGGCTGGAGCACAAAGACAAACGCCCTTTGCCGGATGAAGCGCGAGCGGTGAGAAAGAAATACAGATTGGGCCATACCTTCTTCTGGTCATACACTCCATATACATTGGGAAGCACGGCACTCAGTGTAGCTATCGAACCAATCAGCAGCGTATCGCGCTCATGGACCGTTGCCCCCACCGCCACAATGTCAGCAAGGAAACGCGGTAGGCGGGAATAAGTTTCCGGCGAAAAAGTGGGCAGTCCTACTTCCTCAGTAGTTTTGGTATTCAGACTGATACCATTCTCCTTTGCCAGTTGGTACAGGCTCTTGATGGTAATCCCCGAGCCCTTGGCGTTGAGGCAGTGATCATACTGCTTGTCGGTCTCCGCGCTCGAGTACCCCGCATAAAAACGGGACAGCCGGTGATAATACGGGCGTCCCGCCTCACCCAGTTCGTCCGCCAGGGCGAATCCTACACTCAGCCAGGCCTGGTAAGTTCCGGTAATGTCCACCCCAGCCTCCTCGATGCGCCCCACGATCACATCGATGTCGCCGTGCTTCTCTGCAGTCGGCTTCTCTACTGGTTTCTGCTCCCACTGGTCAATATTCAGTTTCATCATCGTCATCGTTATTGTTCCTTGTAGTTTTCGCCGATAAAAGCGTCCGGGTCGCAAGGCAGAAAGCACGCGCGGGAGATGTCCTTCCCACTGGCGTCCACCTCAACCCCGTATGTGGCCAACACGTAGTTTCGGATGGCGGCGAACACCTGCTGATGCGTGTGTCCGTCATACTCGATGCGGACCACCCACTTGACTCCATCTCCACTGGGGCTGCGGAACAGCAGCACAGTCTCTAGCATCGGGTCGAGCTGCAGTCGCGCCTTGAGTGCCGCAACCGACGGAATATGGTCGAAGTCCAGGCAGAGTAAGCCCGATTGGCCCACCAACGCATTGTCGCTGCGCATGGTAAACTCGCCGGAGAAGCATGCGTAGGCAAAGTGGCTGGCCTTGTAGGCGCGTGCTTTCTTTTTATCCTGCAGCGTGCGGAGTTTCTCCGTCGCTGCCGCCGCATACTTTCCTGTGATAAACTGCCATGCTTGGTATGGGGTGATAGTCTTGTAAGGTACCGTGTTCCGGATGGGCGCTTTGAAGAACGAAAAGCGGGACATGACGACACATTCAGGAAGATCTTCTTCCGCAGATTCCGTGGTTTCCGCCATTTCCGCATGACGAGCCGGCGCAGGCTTTTCGTAGAAGTTGAACGCCTTGGCCAGATGCAGGTGAAGGGTCTCATCCAGCCAGACCAGTAGTTCTTGATTTTCGAGCCCTGTCTCCAAGGTCGCGTAGTCGAAACAGTCGCCATCTGCGATATGGCCGCTTTTATCGTGATAGCGCGCCACCTCCATTGACAGTCGCAACTCAGGATTTGTCTTTTCAATCCAGACATGCAGCGAGGAATGGCCCTCATCCCAAGGGTTCGGGCACATCCCGGCATCTCGACCGGTCAGATGCATCACCACGGCTCCAGGAAAGTGTTCACGGAGAAAGTGGCCGATGATCTTCAGGCCATGATGCGTGCGCTGCAGTATGTCGTTCCGGGTAAGCATTACTTCTCCTCTTTCAGATTGCCTTTGTTGCGATCGTAAAGGACCATGGCATAGTCGACATCCATAATCGGCTTGCGCCCCGACTGTTTGATAGCTCCTTTGAGCCAAGGGAGCCAATTGTAATAGGTCTTGCGCGATATATGTAGATATTCACATATCGCCGCGACTCCGTAGAGACAGCGGCCCTTGAAAGTGGGCCCATCGGTCGGCTTTTCTTTTTCGACCTGATTGTTGGCCAGAGCTGGGAACTCCTCCTTCATCACCTCAATCAAGTCGCCGACCGTCAATTCAAATAAATGACTGTTCGGGTCAGTTTTCATGGATCAAAGAACTTTAATTCCTGTCCCGAATCGGCCCGGGCATAATAAAAACACCCAGCCGCCGTTCAGGGCTTCTGGGTGCGAAGGAATTTACAAAAAATCAGGCGATTATATAGATTTTACCTAATTAGGAAAAAATTAGGCAATCTTTATGTATTGTCGTGTATTTATCTCGATTATGGCTTCTATTTCTTGAGGGAGCAATCTAATCCTGCTGCCTTGAAGACATCATCGACAACAGTAAGATCGTCTCTGGAGAAGTCTATTTGGCTGGAGGTATTCTTGATATCGAGTATTTCGTCAATGCGCTTCAGGGTCAGTCCTGAGTGAGCCTTGATAATCTCTGCAGCATAGGCAATTTGCCAATTGAAGAATATCTTCTTTTTCTTTTTATATGTATAGTCAGCGTTCAGGACACCGAATTTACGCAGAGCTTCGAAGTAGGGTTTAGCTTTAAAGAATTTATAGTCTTCCGGTTTGTCTTCCTGGTTGGTAATGAATTCTCCCCTATTGCCAAAGACGTTCTCAACAACGCCGACAAAGCGATCGTGAACTTCTTTTATTCCTTCAGGTATTTGGTCAGCAGGCAACGAAGAAGGATAACACAGCGACAGTGTCCCACGAATCTTATTAATACAAATCTCTTTCTCCAGCTGTGTGGAAGTCGACTTGACGATATCTTCGCAATGCTTCTTCAGCCTTTCACAGTTGTCAATATGGGCGGTTTTGTCGAAATGTGTCCTCGTCTTGAAGGAGTCAGCCATAGCATAGAAGAATGCATTTATCTCTTCGACATTGCACCGATTGGCTTCAATACAAATATTTCTGCGAAGCTCATAGATTTTGTTCTCCCGTTCGGATGTATATAGAAGGGAAACGGGTTGGTACTGGATGCCCCGGGTGAGCTTCAGGGCGTGAAGGTATCCCCAGTGCCTGCATGCAGCCAATGCGGACGTTAAATACCCTGACAGAAGGCAGCATTGTGTTTCCTCCTGATAATAAAACAAATCTTTTTCTTGATGGGTTTCCAGAAGGACCGACTGGATAACGACGCCTATGTGGCCCAATTCTTCTCTAAGGAAACGTATGTCTATTTCATCTTCGGATTCCGGTTCCTGGTATGTATCGCTCCAAAAGTATTCTGGTTCGGGCATGATTTCAGTCGCAACGCTACGCAGCCTGACGAGAATGGGGGCTATGTAATCATACATCGCGTCTGGTTTATCAATTCGGCGCTTTATTTCACCAACTATCTCCAACGTTAATTCCCACCATTGTTCCTTGGTCCAAGTCGGAACTTTTTTACAATCTCTTGGCGTTCTTGGTAAGAAAGGGAAATCCTTCGCATGGATTGCTTTCTGGAAGTAATCCGAAGTGGCATAAGTAATAAATGAGTCGATCAGTCTAGGCATTCCTTATATTCACTGTGTGATACAAAAATACACTTTTTATGTGAATGGTGAAAGGTGAGATTCTTATACATTCTGCAAATTCCAGTCAAGCTTTCCGTCTATTGAAGTAACTCAAATCAATTATTGTTTAACCCAAAATCAATTACATTATGTCTTGGTTCAATCACATTACGTACGACGAGCCCTCCATCACTGTTAATTATCCCGACGGAACGTCTGCTCACACTGGCCCGTCTTCTTCTGGTTCTGGTTCTCCCTCCGGATCGGGTGGTTGGGACGACTATCAGAACGAGCGTTGCCACGTTGTAGAATCCTTTGTCCAGAAACAGCGTTAGTCTTTCGTTCGCTGTTGCATTTGCCGATAGTTATTGGAGCGGTCCTATAGATTTGGGGCCGCTCCTTCTTTTAGAAAGAGAAAGCCCAGTTCCCCAAACAGGTCTATGGCCTTGGAACCGTGGCCCCGGAAACCACCGGCAAACTCGTCTTCACCTTCGACAAAATCTCCCTCACTCGCGGCCAGGTATTCCGTGTCTATTTCTATGAAAAAGGAGGGGCCAGGAACCTGACCCTCACATTCGCGCCCAAGGACATCAACGAAGCCAAACGCCTTAACTGACTCCCTATGAATTACGTTCTATACGAGCTGGAGTAGCTGATGGTCAGTGTCCAGCAACATGAGATAGCATTTATCGTTTTCTCCGTGATTGCCCTGCTTTGCCTCGTGGCAATCCTGTACATCATTTGCAGTCTGGTGGTAATCCGGCACGACCTACGGGAAACCAACGAGCGCCTCACCGACGGGCATAACAAACTGGCCTGCCGCCTGCTGGAGCTGGAGCAGGCCCTGAACCGCGTCCGGCGCACCGGCGTCAACAACTTCCGCCTTACCTGCAAGGTGGGTGTCGAAGCGGTGTGCTGCCGGCAAGTGCAGTAAAAGAGGTGTTGGACGGGTGGTAGCTCGGGAAAAAAGTTCAGATATTTATGTTTTTTCAGGTTCGTAACTTGCATTTCCCTTTGGCCCGCTTACAATTATTTTGCAAAAATATTCACTTTTCTGGCGGACTTTTCCAAAGTGGCCCCTTTTTCAATGCGAATATACACAAGATATTTAATATATTTACGGGGTTAAAGTTTACACATAATTAATTATCCGCGATTAATCACTATTTACTATGCAATATATCATCAATACAAAGGGGCAGGTCGTTTTTTCCGCGACCAAAGCTAGCAGTTTTAAGAAAGGACAGGGACTTTGCCTCGTCCAAGTAAATGGGAAATGTGGCTATATTGACACAACCGGAAAAATCTCCATTCCCTGCGTCTATGATGATGCGTGGTCTTTTGATAATGGCGCTGCAATCGTAATGAAGGATGGAAAATATGGATTAATCAATAAATCCGGGGAAATACTCGTCCCTCTTCAGTATAATTAATATGATGCGGTACCTGTACCACATGAGGGAATGGTCTGCTATAATATTGGCGATGAAGACGATAGAGAGTTCCGTTGTGTCGACCTAAATGGTAATCATTTATTTAGTCAAAAAGCTCTTGTGCCTTTTGAATTCAGTGAAGGCTTTGCCACGGTTTGGCTCAGTTATGAAAAAGGGTATTGTGTTATTGATCAAAACGGTAACATCGTTATACCTGCTGGTAAATATGATTATGTTTCCAGTTTCCGTCTCGGTGTAGCGGAGGTGACAAAAGGGAGCAAGCGGGGCTTCATTAATATTCAAGGAGAAGTGATGGTTCCCATAGAGTATAACTCATTCTATGGAGATGCGTTCCCCATTCAAGCGGCTTATATTGGAGATAAACATGGATATATTGATGTAAGAAACGGGAATGTGATTCTCCCAGTATCTATTAACAGCAAAGACGATTATGCCAGCAGGTTTATGTCCTACGATAATATGGTTCTCATTGATCTAGGCGAACATAAGTATTTTTATAATCTGGATAATTGTACCCTAATAGATTGCTCTAAGTATAAAGATGTTTTTGCTTTTAGCGAGGGCTTATGCGCTGTAACTGATAGAAAAACCGGAAAATTGGGATTCATCGATATGAAGGGGAATCTAGCTATTCCTTGTGTGTTTGATGAGCCACTTTGCTGTTATAGTTTTCATGGCGGAACTTGCGCTATGGGGAATAGTTTTATAAACAAGCAAGGCAAAGTTCTTTTCTCTATTCCACGTGGTAATAAAATTTCATTCGAGCGAGGCTGCTACGTCTGGCGCAATTATAGTTATCCTAATGTTGAAAAATTACTTGATCTAAACGGAGAAGTAAAGTATAGTGGTTTTAGGATAAATAGCCTAGGGGATGAATTTCCGGTTGCTGTTAAGAAAGAGAATAAAACAGGGAACGAAAAATGGGGATTTATAGATAAAACCGGAAGATTAGTCATTCCTTATCTGTTCAATGAAGTTTACATTTTTGAAGATGGATTTGCAACAATTGACGAACCAATAAGAAGTTCTTCCCGAAGTTCATCTTCGAGCTCAAGACCGGCTACTTCCTCTTCCTCTTCGTCTAGTGGTGGGTGTTATATTGCCACTGCTGTCTATGGCTCATATGACTGTCCTGAGGTGTGGACGTTAAGGCGATACCGTGACCTTATTCTTAGACAATCTATTGCAGGGCGTCTATTTATTAAGTGCTATTACAATGTAAGCCCTATATTTGTTAGGTTATTTGGAAGCAAAAAATGGTTCTCGCAGACAATTAGGCCTGTCTTGGACAAAAAAGTCAAGCGCTTGAATTCGTCCGGTGTTGAGAATACTCCTTATGAAGACTAGGAAATTGGGTTTTTATAAAGATAATTATAATGAGTAGATTTGAAAGTTTTCGCCAGTGGTGCCAATATTGGTCAGACTAGTTTTCGAAAAATATCTATGAATGGAGGGAAATCCTTAATAGAGGGATGGACCAAGAGAGTTATAAGGATCAATTCATTTGTAGAATAGTTTTTTCTTCAGGAGGAGATTCCGCTTATCACGATGTTTTGGTTTACGGATTGGATCGAGGGTATGGTCATCCTAGTAATTTTATAGACGATGATAATCATTCGGAGTATTGGAATGTGTATTTGACTTGTCCTGATTTGCCTCTTGTTTTAAGAATGGCAAATAACCATGGGGGACGAATAGAATGGTGGAATACCAGGTTTCTCGAAGAGCCGACGATGACAATTCCATTCTTCGTGCCTGAGAAGCCGAAGGAGGAAAAGAAAGGATGTTATGTTGCGACTGCTGTCTATGGTTCTTATGACTGTCCTGAGGTATGGACACTCCGCAGATATCGTGACAATACACTAGACCGGACATTGTTTGGGAAATTATTCATCCGACTTTATTACCTCGTGAGTCCTACTATGGTAAAATGGTTTGGTAGAAGTATGTGGTTTAAATCTATACTTCGTAGACCTTTAGACCGCTTTGTGAATCGTTTGCTTTCTAACGGCGTTGAAAACACGCCATATACTGACAAGTATTAGAATTAATAAACGCTCTCTCTTTTTTAATCAACCCTAAAATTTTACAATTATGTCTAGAAGCACTTATGTATTTCCTACTGAGGAAGATTACAATGATGCAAAGGAGCACATCTATCAAAAGATGTATCATGACTATGGTGACAGCAATAAGATCTGGTTTAGGGACTATTGGGGCACATGTTCCCGCTTTGACTGGGATAAATGCTGGCGAATCTGCATTGAGGATGACTGTTCTGACCCCGAACTCGCAGCAAGCATTTTTAGAGAGCATCGCGGTCGTTATTATCCAGACTAGGTTCGTTTGGGTTATCTAGTCGTCCAAAATATTAGTGGACACTGATATAATAATAGTATTATGAATGTTTATAATCGTACAAGTGCGCCGTATCGTATAGGTGATTATTATAATGATGGTCGCCATACAGGTGTTGTATTTGTAATATCCGATGGTAGTTATCATGGTAAAATCGTTGCTGTCCATGAGGGTGAAGGCGTCTGGTGTAAGTGCCCGGATAAACAAGACATTTGTGTGTCTGAAATTAGCGGCAAAGAGAATAAAAGAATTGTTGTTTCCATGGGACGAGAGAATGATTACCCTATTCTTCTGTCGCTCTATCTTAATGGGTTTACGCACGATTATTATATTCCAGCTATTCAAGAACTTCAACAATTGAGTGCAGTGAGAGACATTATAAATGAAACTTTAGACTCAGTATATGGAGAGCGCTTTTGTATTGATGACTATGTTTCATCTACTGAGAAGCATGATCAAGTTGTTGCAGTTTATATGAGAGATGGTCGTACTTGGAAAAAAGAAAAAGATGAGGAGTTCTACTACAGGGTTGTGTACGAATTCTAATTATTAAATCAGATACTATATGCCAAATTACTATGAGTTAAAGGAAAAGCGAAAAAAAGCATTAATTGCCGTTTGTACTTTAGGGCTCTCAGCCGCGCCTTGGAGTGTGCTTTTTTCTTCTTCAACCGATGCGGATAAAGGGATGTCATTTCAAGAAACGGCAGGCGGCTTTGTTTTCAAAATTATCTGGTTTGTTTTATGGACTTTGCTTACATCTGTGATTATGTGGGTAATCAATATTTTTAAGCTTATCTACTATTCAATTGAGTTGTCGCGATATTGAAGATAATATAAACTACCCTTATTTTTTTTGTAATTATTTTTGTTTATATTTGCAAAAATAAAAGCACATTATTATGCGAACGCACTTATTAAACACAAACTCCATACATTTTTTGGGGACTTTGTCAATCGGAAGAGATTTTTCGAGAGATGAGAAGCCAAATAAGTTTTTAGCATACTCTTACTGCAGTGATGGTAGTTGCCGCGGAGATTGTGTCGGTGGGTGTGAAGGTTCGACGCGAGGTAATTACGGTTCAGAATGCAGCGATGGAAGTTGCCGTGGTGATTGCGTGGGGGGGTGCGAAGGTACCGCTAGGGGAAGTTATGGCTCTTCGTGCAGTGATGGCAGTTGCCGGGGAGATTGTGTGGGCGGTTGCGAAGGTACTGCCTCTGGTCATAATTGGTAGTTTTTTACGCTAACACATCAAATTATATGCAAACAAGATTACTCAACCGGCAAGCATTGAATGCTTTAAGCATCCTACCCATAGGTGACGATATGACTAAACTTGCTAAAGAACATGCTCCGAAGAAAGCATGGTCTTATTGTAGTGATGGTAGTTGTCGCGGAGACTGTGTGGGTGGTTGTGAGGGTACAGCTGCGGGACACAGACTTTAGAATTTTGAGCTCTTCGGAGCTCTTTTTTGTTATGAAAAAGTTCCATCTTTCTATAGTCGTTACAAACCAGTGTAACCTAAGATGCTCATATTGTTATGAGCAAAGTAAAACGGCAAAACGAATACGAATTGACAAAGCTAAAAGTATTGTTGCTCAATATTTAAACTCACCTGAGTATGACGAGGTTGAGATTGACTTTTTTGGTGGTGAGCCTTTTCTCGAATTCCAAACAATAAAAGAGGTGTGTGAGTGGGTATGGTCGCAGGATTGGAAAAATAAATATATTTTCTTCGCGACTAGTAATGGAACTCTTATTCATGGGGAAATATCCGAATGGTTGAGAGAGCATAAAGATAGGTTTTGGGTGAGTTTAAGCCTTGATGGGACTAAAGAGAGTCACGACAAAAACAGATGCTCCTCCTTTGATAGAATTGACTTAGATTTCTTTAGAGAGTGCTGGCCTCGTCAAACCGTCAAAATGACAATCTCTAAGGAGACTGCGCCAGAGTTATATCGCGATATAACATATATTCACTCGTTAGGCTTCCCCATTACTGGAACTAACTTCGCCGAGGGTTTAGATTGGAAGGATGAGAACCTGGTCCAAACTGTTTTCAAACAGCTAGAGTTACTTGCAGAATTCTATATTAAGAATCCACAATATGAAGTTGTTCCTCTCTTAAACATGGCTATATACAAATGCGAGGCGAAAGAACGTAACAAGTGGTGTGGCTGTGGTGAAACAATGGCTGCGTTTGACACAGACGGAAAAATCTACCCGTGTACTTTTTTCACACCGATGACTTTTAGTAAGGAACAATTAAAGGCGCTGGAGGGTATTAATTATTCCGATGCAGAGTTGTTTATTGATAATGAATGCTTTGACAATTGTTATTTGTCACCAGTATGTAATTGTTGTTATGGTGCGAATTATTTAACGACGGGCAAGATTAACAGTCGAGACCGTAGCAAATGTGAGCTTATAAAAATCCGAGCCGTCTTCAGCGCAGCAATAAAAGCTCAACGAATAATTGAGAAGCCAGATGATACTTATGAGAATGCGTTGACCATAAGGGCAATTTCTCGAATCAACGAATTATATAATCATTAGTTGGTCAATCAAGACAATCAGTTGTCAGAGTGTAATTTGATATTTTTGCGCCCCAATAAAGATTTAAGATATTCCAAGGCGGAAGAAGCCCAAGTCTTGCTTGTTTCAAATTCTTTGGAGTGATTTACAGCACGTCTCTCCAGTCTCTCCAACCATATCAGCCCATCTGTATAGTTCAACTGTTTCATGGCCCAAATGATACGACTCATCCCCAGAATATAGACCAAACTATATCCCTCCGTGTTCTTGTAGCCAACGTAGTCATCAGCGTTCAGATTGAGGATATACTGGTTGAACTTTCCATTTATCTCAGGAATCTTCTCGGACAGGCCAAGTTTTCCCACCACGTAGAACCAGTCAAGAATGCTCAACCTGCTTTCGTCAATAGTGAACCCGGGCGTCCTGCCAAGCCTCCCGCAAAGTATTGCATACGCGTCCGGAAGACAAGCAGCTTCTACCAGCTCGTTTTGCTCTTTAATGACGAACTCTTCCGGCATCATATGCATGATTGTCAGCGCCATTGACGGGCCTCTATATTCATTCCACGCAGCCTCTATCTCATTCTCGAATCCTGGAATCCAGTTTCGCCGCAGCCTCGTCGCCGCCCACTCGGAAGATTTCTTCCCGCCTGTCAGAAATGCGCCGATAATCTTCTTTTGGTCAGTAAAGCTCTGAGCGTCGAATCTTTTAACCAATCGCTCGTATGCATAACTGACCTTTTTGCTGCCTTTGTCCTGGTACCAGCGGAGCAGGGTCGTGATGGGCTCGTTGGGTTGCTCCGTTTTCTTAGGACGCTCTTTCCGCATCCAGTCAATGAATCCCATGAGGTCCCAGGGAATGTGGCTCTCACAAGACAGTTTGGAAGCGACTTCTTCGAAAAGGTCAGGGGGAAGAGATTGCAGGATAGCGTAATAGATTTTCTTTCCCTTGTTCTGTCTGCTATTGTACACGGGGGCCACTTCGTTCACAAAGTAGGCGACTATTTCATCAGCATTCATATTTACTTATCTTGTTGTATTGTGTACGTTATTAATTGCCGTGAAAGAACTGCTCCTTAAACTTGCCCGTGGCGTTAAGGACATCTTCAATCACTATCGGTAAAGACTTTATCACATTATCTTCACTAATCGCCTGAAACTCCTTGATGACCAATAAGGCCCTGTTAATCCCTGAACTGGCGTGATATAGGAAGGGGACTTCGTAACGTACTCCTGTTATCTTATCGTGGGCATTCATTTCCACAATTCTCTCCCAAATGTCGTCGGGATCCACCTCTTGAGGTAGCCGAATGACATCGGTCGAGACAACAATCGTGTCATCTTTTACTTGATCTGGGAACATCTTAAGGATACCGCATGTCCGTTTTGGATAGCTGTCCTCCTCATTGTCGTAATAATCAAACAATATACGGAAACATCCACTTTTTTTGGTGAATGTAGCGGCATACTTACCGCCAAGAAGCGCCTTCTGAATGGCAGCGGAAATCTGGCGTCGAGTCATATCGTTACTCCATAAATAATTTCATAAGGTCATCATAATTCATGTCTGAAGTATAGTCCACAAGCACGAGTCTAAACCCCGTTTGTGAGTCTGCCTGATTACTTCGCAGAGAACACCTTTTATCGCCAGATCTGACAACCAGGTCGAAAGGTTCTTCCTTTGGTATATTGTCAAAAAAATGGTGGTCTCCCATATTGTCGGGTTCCCGGAATTGCGTCAGACAGATTTCCTTATGCTTCCTGAAAGTGCGAATGTACCCGCCCTGTTGTGCCAACAGTAGCTGAGCTTCCGTAGGTATCGTCAGGCGGCCCGGGCTTTTCCTGGGGACACCTAGGCGCTGCAAGAAATCAGAAATCTCAGCAAATGAAATGTTGGTGACGAGTTTCCTTGAGATGCTGTCGCCATCTCCCATCACCTTTCCCCAGCAGTGCCCAGTCACTGGTGACTTGGATATCTTAAAGGTCCCGACATGGAATACTTTTTCTCCGATAGTGACAATTCCTTCCGGCACCTCAACCATTTTGGCTTCTATTGCCTTACCCAAGGTATGGAGGTCCATCCAGTGCTCAAATCCGTATTTCAGGTTTTCGTCTTTCATTTATACTTGTTTCAGGTGTTAATCAAAGAGTTTAAGTATTCTTTTTGCATTTAACAAGCGATCTTCTCGTTGCGTAATCCTTACGTTCTCATAAGAAAGAAACAGAATTGCAACTTGCCATACCTTCTTTGCCTCGTCAGACATCCACTCTGACGTAAATATATCGGCTAGATTCTCTGTGGCTCTGGCTAGATATGCCCGAATTTTGTCGCTCCCGCTAGAGCATAGATTCTTGCAGATACCCATGTACAAATCAAGTTTCTTGGCATCAGCCTTTCCTGGATTTTCGGCCAAATAATCCAATCGGTCTACTATCCAAACACAAGAAAAACTTGTTTCTGCATTCTGTCTTGGCAGAGAAAGGAGTTCGTAAAAGCGCTCTTCATACCCCTCGAAATCAGCTATGACATCGGATACATTAAATGCGCGTACTCTTTTTTGCGGGATCTGGCAGATGGCAAGTATCAAATCTTGCAATCTGACAACCACATCTTTGTCTTCTAAATCAAGACCAGTCGATACAAGTTCTTCAAGCACACCAAGCGCTGCGCCGAATGTCTTTTTCAAGAAGACCGAAATATCTGCTTGTTCTACTATTTGGTTTTGGGCATCATCAATACATTGTTTAATGATTGCCCACTTGTCATTATTCCCTGTTGCCATATTTCGTTCACGTATGATTAATCAAAATGTACTGTATATCAACTCTTTTTGTCAGCCATATTCTATCCCCTCGCTTCCAGAATTTGACGCCATCCTCTTTCATCCGCTTTGAATTAATTATTAGCACCACTGGATTTCCGTGACGCTTTCCAGTATTCAAGGCAAGCATCCTGTCGTCTGTCAAGTGGACGAATTGCCTATTCATCTGTTTAATGCCTTCAGTTTGTATACCAGGAAGATAGTTTTCGGCAGTCCCATGAAAGAGAGTATCTGGCACCTCCATACACTCACGTCCAAGTTCAATCGGGATGGAATGCCCCCATTTCGCCCTTATTAATGCCTTGTCATGGGATAACTCATATCGCCCTTTAGGATCGTTTTTCACAATACATTCTATTTCAGTGCGGGAGAAGCCATGGCTAACCACCAGATCATCAACCATTCTCCACCCGCCAGACACAAATACATAGGATCCGTCGTGTCGCAAAAGAAAAGCAAGACGCTTTGATTTGTTCTTCATCTTATCGATTTCTCTTAATCAAAACCATTTCGGCAGTAAACGGATGGTCGTCATCAGCCAAGTAGATGTTAACGAGCGCGTTGTTTGGGCGTAGCCTCATGCCAAGAGAATATGCATTCGTTTTTTTTGAACGAAAGATGTTTGGCAAAGTAAGAGTTACTACGATTACAAACGGTTCTTCAGGTAAAAGATCCGAATAAAAAGATTTCTCTATTTCATGGATGAGTACGTCAAATGTCTTCGCCGACAATGAGGGGTAAAAGATGATTTCTCTACTATTTCGAAGGGCCACTTTTACGTCATTGAAATCGACCACCATCCAGGGCTTTGCCTCAGCTTTACGATAGGTTAATAATAAAAAACAATATAAGAGAGATCTTGGGTCAGAAGGGTCAGTATTGGTTTTTACCATTCTACTGTAAATAATCTGGGGAAGTTTCTGGCTTCTCAATGCGGAGGCGTAATCATCAATCAGAGTTATTAATTCATACAACTCTTCGGGTTTTGAGTAAAAACTATCCCCATCAATGAAAGTGCGCGCAACTATCAAAAGATTTTCTCGCTGATCCTCAAAGGTGATACAACCCGGAAGAATAGTGACCTTACCTGAATCATCACATTCATCGAAGAACGTGTGCCAACCATATACAGAGTACCCAACTCGTCTATTATTATTGCAACAATCTAAAATAGCATCACGTTGTTCGCTTATCATATAATAAGCGATAGGACAGATGAACGAAATTCCATCATCTGTCATTTTAAGAACAGGATACATATTGAGTGGGAACCCGTCGAGATGCAGGGTACTCTCATTAACAACTTTATAATATGTTTTGTGCCGTTTTAGAATCTTTTGAACGGCTAACATAAGAGAGGAATTGCTATTAGAATCCATGAATTCTCGTTTAAGTATTGTATCTGCTTTTAAAGTTAATTATTTTTTTGATATCAGTAGAAAAGCTTTCAGGAAACCATTTTGTCTATCTGATTTTGAGAAGTGCAAGTGTCATCACGGCGAGTATGATTCCAATAATCCAGAAGCGCGTGACTATTCTTGGCTCTGGAAGACCTTTCTTCTCGTAATGGTGGTGAATGGGTGTCATCAGGAACACTCTGCGTCCTTTCCCGTACTTGTGTTTTGTATATTTATAACAGCATCTCTGAATCAATACCGAGAGGCATTCCACGAAGAATACTCCGCAAAGAAGCGGCAAAATTAGTTCTTTCCGGATTAGCACGGCACTGACGCCGATGATACCTCCGATGGTCAAACTCCCTGTGTCGCCCATGAACACCAATGCCGGGTGGGTGTTATACCATAGAAACCCGATGAGAGCGCCTACGAAAGCTGCCATGAAGACTGCGACTTCGCCGGTGCCGGGAATGTACATGATGTTGAGATACTCCGCATCGA